>UMLF01008281.1_pt1 | contig 24945 bp, 14 predicted proteins | sample 1966501 | NCBI WGS metagenome assembly UMLF01 (sample SAMEA4836194, study PRJEB28245) | human gut metagenome | biome: gut microbiome; material: fecal sample | place: Denmark | collected 2008 | reverse complement strand
CCGCCGTATGCGAGACCTATCTCTACATTGGCAACCTGCCCAACTTCTACACGGGCGGCGACGTCGCGCTCTACGACTTTTACATCGCCGTCGAGACCGATCTCGATTCGCGCGGCCAAACCGTTTATCTCTCGATTCCCGCAGACGCCGTACCGGCGCTGCGCACCGATATCACGCTCCATGCCGACGGCGGAGCAACCATGTCGATCGACGGCGCGGACGCCTTAAGCCCATTGCGCTTGGTCTTTGAGGTGGCCCCGCGCCTTGAGGTGCGCGAAGCAATCGTACGCGCGCGCAGCGGGGAGGCGACGCGGGACGAAATCGAAGCGGAGCTTGGGGCAGCTGGATACGAAGACGCTGCGGGCAACCTCGCCGTAACCGCGCTTTCGGTGGAGGGCTCTGGCGACGGCGCGCAGGCAAAGACCGTTGTTACCGGCAAAGCAGCCAGCGGCAACAGCGCCTACGTGCTCGCACAGAACCAGCCGCTCTACACGATCGCGTCGGGGGCACAGCCACCAGCCGGCAGCCTCCCTGCACCGAGCGACCTTGTTCCGCTCACGCGCGCGCCGCGGACGGGCGAAACGCTCTACTACATGACCACTGCCTATCGCGCCAACTTTTCCGGCGGCGATGGAACCGCAGCGGCGGAAGCATTCGACGCAGTCCACCCCTATCAGGTTGCCGAAGAGGAGCACCCCTCTTGGCACGTAGGGGATGACGGGCGCTATGAGCTTGCCAAGGGAACGCCGGCGAGCTCGAGCAGCTCGGCCGTCGTTACAACGGCGAAGGCGACCAACGCAACCGGCACCGCATCGTACAGCCAATCGCTTACCGGATTGCAGACAGATGGAAGACTCGTGCTCTCTGCCGCACTCGGCAACAACGGGTCGTATCGTTTCGAAGAAGAGCAGCAGGAGCCCGAACCAGGCGAGCCCGGCACGGAAGATCCGGACCCGGAGGAGCCCGGAAAACCCAATCCGGAAGATCCGAGCGACCCCTCGACTCCCGCCGGCCCCGACCAGGAAACCGGGGGCGGCTCGAGTAGCGACTCCCCGCCTGCCGGAACGAGCGCGGTCGGCAAAGACACCGCGAACGCCGGCCAGAGTGCCTCGAGCTCATCCGAGGCACTCGCTGGCACAGGCGACCCCAACGGGCCCGCATTCGCTGCCTTGCTCGGAATCGCAGGCATTGCGGCATGCACGGCGGGCATCGCGCTCATCAATCGCCGTAAGTAAGAGTGTGCCTGCGGCAGCGCCGCCCCAGAGCATGCAAACGCCGCCTCGGCACACAGGGTGCCGGGGCGGCGTCTTACGAATCGGCCTTGCCATGCCGGGCGGGCAGCGCTATTCGCGCATCAGCTACTTCGCGAGGCGGGCAAGCACGTCGACGAGCAGCTCGTAGAAGCGCTCAGAAGAGGCGAGCTCCATGCTCTCGTCCGGCGTGTGCACGTCGGAGAGGGTCGGGCCCACGGCGATCGCATCGAGCCCGGGCAGCGCCTCGGCGAAGAGGCCGCACTCCAGGCCGGCGTGGATCGACTCGATCTTCAGCTCGGTACCGAAGAGCTCGCGATAGGCCTCCTGGAAGACGTCGCGCACGTGCGAATGGGGCGTGTAGCTCCAGCCGGGATACTCGTTCTCAAAGCGTGCATCGAAACCGAAGGCGTCGGCGAGCGTCTGGATGCGGTCCTTAACGTCTTCCTGGAGCGATGCGATGGAAGAACGCGGCGAGAGCAGGAAGGTGACCTGGGCGTCCTCGGTGATGACCACACCGATGTTGGAGGACACCTCCACCGCGCCGTCGGCGGCGACGTTGCGGCGCATGACGCCGTTCGGGGCGATGCGCAGGGCGCCGATGAAGGCGTGCGCATCGGCGTCGCTCATCGCGTCGACCTCGACACCGTCCGCAACGGTAACGGTGCAGGTGAAGCCGGGGTCGAAGACCTCGAGCTCGGCCTTGATGTCGGCGATGAGGGCGCTCGCGACCTCGACGGCCTGCTGCGCGCTCTCGGCATCAGCATAGGCAACGACCGCGGTGGCCTCGCGGTTGATGGCGTTGTCCTTGGTGCCGCCGGAGAGGCTCACGAGGTGCGGCTCGCCGGTACGCATGAGCTTCTCGACGATGCGGGCGAGGATGAGGTCGCCGTTGCCGCGCTCCAGATGAATGTCGGAGCCGGAGTGGCCACCCATGAGGCCGGAGACCTCGAGGGTTACCGTGGAGCCCTGCATGTGCTCGCGCGTGATGGAGCGCGTGAGCGTTGCGACCACGCCGCCGGCGCAGCTGACGGTGGCGACGCCCTCCTCCTCGGAGTCGAGGTTGATCATGATGCGAGCGTCGATCTTGGACTTATCGAGGGTCTCGGCGCCAACGAGGCCGGTCTCCTCGTCGGTGGTGAACACGCACTCGAGCGCAGGGTGCGCGAGGGCGTCGTCGTCGAGCACCGTCATCATGAGCGCCACGGCGATGCCGTTGTCCGCGCCGAGGGTGGTGCCGTTAGCGGTAAGAACGCCGTCCTTGACGATGAGGTCCAGGCCGTCCTTCTCGAAGTCGTGCTCGACACTGGCGAGCTTGTCGCACACCATATCGATGTGGCCCTGCATCATGACGGGCGCGGCGGCCTCGGCACCGGCGCTCGCGGGCTTCTTGATGATGACGTTATAGACCTCGTCCTGGTAGACGTCGAGGTTGTGGTCTTTGGCGAAGGCCACGAGGTAATCGCTGATGCCCTTTTCGTTACCCGAGCCGCGCGGGATGGCGCTGATCTCCTCAAAATAATGGAAGAGCTTTTCGGGCTGGTATCCCGTAATCTTGTATTCCATGCATTCCTCCTTGGTCGATTGTGCTCGTCTGCGCACGGAGCTGGACCGCGCGAGCAACGGACGCGTAACCTGCATACGAGCATCATGACAGAATCCGAGGCGTGCCCACGCCGCGAAAAGGCGAACGGGTGCCGAGCATCGAAAAACGGCAGATGCTATGCATGAGGAGATTGCTTCTATACATTTTCTGCACAGAGCGCGCAGGGGCTCAGGTGGTGGGGCGGCGGGGTGGACGCCCGCTGGTGGCAGCGCTCACGGTGCTTGGCCCGGGCTGGCGAAAAACGGCGAGTGCGCGGACCGTGTGGGTGGCGCAACCGCTATTTCAACGAGTCGATCCAGCGCTCTACGTCGGCAAGCGGCGTGATCATGCGGTCGCCGCCCGTGGAATCGAACTGCACGCTCATGCCGCGCTCGATGCGCGCGCCGTCGCAGGCGTCCGCGATGTCATCGAGCGTCTCCCCCGGCCAGCCGCCGTGCGTCTGGAACGGAACAACGGTCTTGCCCTGCCAGTCATGCTCCGAAAGATAGGTCGCGACCGCCGGTGCCATGGTGTACCACCAGGTCGGCGTGCCGATCACGATGCGATCATAGTCTTCGGGGTTGAACTCCAGCGCCTCGATGGCAGGCTTGTAGCCGCGCTCGACCTCGCGCTTGCCCTGGTCGACGACCTCCTGGTAGTCACCCGGATAGGGCTCCACGGTCTCGATGGCTTCGATATCGGCGTCGAGCGCGTCCGCCACCATCTCGGCGACGCGCTCCGTGTTCCCACAGGACAGCGAATAGTAGACGACGAGGGTGCTCATGACGGCCTCCTGGGTTGGTGGTGAATGCGGTACGCCACCATTCAACTGCTTGGAGTTGGGTCGAAGTCAAGGAGGCAGGGGCGAGCCGGCGGTGCTCCCGCTGCACCCGCCTCCTCGCTGCAAACCCGCCCGGACGACACACAATCGCCCCTGATTCCGTCGGATTGTGTATCATTCGCGTCAGTCAGTGACGATGCATGGCTAGGACGTCTAACAACCCCGCTCTCAAAGCGCCCCGATGCTATCGAACCAGCCTCTTCAGGTAAGAACGCATGCGTCGCGCCTTTCCGCACACCTCAATCAAGGCTTGCAGATTTCGCTTCTTGACCACCAAGTGCTCCAGAGCATGAAGCGCTTCGATCTCGTCATCCTCAGCCATAATCGCCACCGCACGACGCGCGTTGCGCGCGACATATGCTTCATACTGTTCGCGCGTTTCGTCGGAAAGATCTACCGGATACACCAAACGATTGATTGCCGTCTTGAGCTTGGTCCGCTGATTGGGCATGCGCTCGTACATTCCGTCCAAACGTGAAAACGCGAAACTTGCACCACGCCCCCACGAAGAGGCAAACATGGAGGCAACCCCCAGATAGCGCTCCTTGACAACCCTGGCGTATCCCCATCCCGTCGTTTCATTCATCATCTGGCCAAAAGGCATAAAGACCCGATGTAGCACCTCGTCGGAAGCTGCGGAGCGAACTATCACCTCGAAGTCGGCCATCTCAGCTCGCCTGATTCCAAGCATGCAAGCGTCCCGCGGCTTCAACCCCAGCCAACCTATGGGCGAATTGGGCATTCCGTCATATAGGTCAAATATCTCATCCGCCGGACATGCCTCGGGAGAAATGGTGTCGTAGACTGTCACGCGCTTTGCCCCGTAAAAGGCACCTGGGCCCACATACTCGACCGATGGCGGCACAACAACATCCTCGACCTGCACCCCCTCGAACGCACGCGACTCAATATAGCGCAGCGATTCGGGCAATATGATCCGTTTGCAGCGCAGGTCACGAACGCCGAACGTCACCAGGTCATCCCTGCTGAGACCACCGATGTCAAGCCACTTCGGAACATCGGGAAGCCATTCCGCCATGGTCATTCGAAGGCTGCCAAACGCCCGCTCGGAAATGGCGACCACGCCATCGGGAACGATGATTTCAAACCCACCGCGACAGGGATGGATGTAATGCGAGCCATCTATCACGCGTTTCGGCGAAATAGGGACCCCGTAGCGCCGATATAGATTGAGCAACTCTTCATCGCTGGCGTCGACGGCCGCGGAAACATCGGCATCCTCGTCATAGCCTTCTTTGAGAAACGTTTCGATAAGCTCGGCGTCGAGAGTGTCGCAGATGCCCCACATACCCGGAGCGGCGTAATCGACCGACTCTTGGCGACAGTAGCTTGGCCCTGCAGTCCCAGCTGGAAGATTGTATATCTCGGTGCGAGCACCTCGTCCATCCCATATGGCGTAATAGCTCTGTGAGGGGATGTATTCCTCCGTCGGTACAAGATGTTTGCGAAGGATGGAGGGCGAAAAGCTGGCACCAAGCGGGAGATGCTGACGCGCCGCCCCTATAAGTTCGGAACGACGCTCGTCGGACAGTCGATCGGGCAATCCATGCCGCTCGCTGGCGAAGGCGCTCCCACTGGAGCTCGAGAGTGCCCGCCCCTCTCCATAACGATGGCAGTTCCACCATTCGTCGTACGTGCAAACGGAATATAGATTCGGCGCCTCGATGTAGTCCATGGGCTTATCTCCGATCGCATCCACCAAAACCAGCCCGCATTACTTTGGACCTGCCAAAATAAGCTCCTGCCAGGAAAGCAGCGTCGAGTATCGCAAGACCATGCGCGCCGACAATTGCTTCCAAGCCCCGACGGGCGACCCCTTCCCCGGGTTTTTCACGTCTTCCAAGGCAATCCATATCGCACGATTCCGCTTAAAGAAGGTGAATCTGCCATGACACAACGAGTTTCGCACATGATAAAGGAGGCTCATCATCTGATTTTTCTTGCAGTTGTGTAGTGCTGCACGCTCTCGCGGCGCAAGCCAATCCACCCACCCATCGAGCATGTCAGCCTTGCGCAACGCTTCTTCCATCTCGTCGCAAGCTTCAGCCGACCAGAGAAAGTCGCCATCGCGCACTGTATCCTTCATTTTCCTGTTCAAGTACTCCGGCTTCGACCAAGGCGCATCCCATCCCAGGTCTTTCAAATCAAGCCGTCTCGCCGACAGCCCCGGTACTGGATTGCCCACCACATAAAACTTGGTCAATCTGCTGTAGTGACGCATCGACTCCTCGACCCCGATGCCCCGTTCGATCCAGCGCGGCCTCTCTCGAACGTACACCCTGCCGTTATATACGACTTGATCGTCCATTACCGTATCCTCTGCGTTCCAGCCGTGGTTAGGTGCCCGCCACAATGCCCCAGCACTATCTTTCCACCAGCCCGGTCAACATAAAAGTGCACCCTGAATGCGCGTTTCGGGTTCTTATCCTTTCCCTTGATATGAGGCCTACAGTCAACGATCTTGCCCTGATATTCAGCCTCGCGCTCACGCATCATGCTCGCATTGTTTTTAGTCAGTTTGGTTTCGGTCAACGCCAACTCATAGCCAGCCTTCTCGTAGTAGCGACCAGAAATATCACCCCCGGAGCTGGCCCCGAAATACAAATCCCAAAGCACCAAGGGGATACTCGATAGAATCTGCCATTGCTCATCGAGGTCACCCGAGATGAAATCCGCTGCGGAACGATATGCTGAGTCGGTCGCAACGACCTTTGACGGCCACAATGTACACAGCAAATCGATTTCATCCGTAAGCGTGGAGGGGATATGACCAATTCCTTCTATAACCCGTACAATTGTTTTGTACGAATCATTATCAGAGCGCAGCCCTGCGTTCTCATCGGTCAATGTGTCAACACGAAATGAAAGCGTGCGGACTTCGTCGTCAAATTCCGCCAAATCGTTCTCCAGCGAGCGAATCCTCTCCTTCAAACCATCAATCGCGCTGCTTTGCGACGCCTCGGAGTATTCAACCGCGAGCTTCTCCCACTCAAGTGCTTCGTCCTGAGCCGCAGCAAGCTGTTTCTTGAGATACCTAATCTCATCTTCAGCATCTTTCGACGGAACATGACCGCGACGCTCCTCCTGTGCAGAGTGCACGCGCTTTCTCAGCTCTTCGGTTCTTTTGCTTAATTCCCGAAGCGTGCTCTCGCTCTGCTTCCGGCGAATATCATCGATATCGACAACATCGTCCTCTTTAGTCGCAAAGCCCCTGCTCAGACTCCGACTCAGCGTTTCGACAAACCCATCCCTATTTCCATATCGCTGGGCATCGATATCGCCCTTTTTGAAAAAGCGATGACGGCCACTGCCCGATGGATCACCTAAGTCAATACCGGGGTGATAGATACGAAGCGTCGACATGGCGCACCCGTATTTATATGCAGGTGTCCCCTTCGCAAATAAGCGGAACAGGCCATCGTGCTTGAGCTTGCTGTCCCTCCAATCGAACACGTAAACATTTGCCATCCCAAGTACCTTGTCGGCGAGCTCCGTTGCATCCCAGACCGCCGTCGCGCCATTATAGTCAGTAGTAATCAATACCAACGGCAGGGTTCTAACGGGGCTTAGCAAGCTCTTCTCGAACGATTCGAAGGATCTTGAATCTAGGTAACATTCCTCACGCAGAATCTTGCTTTCCCCAACGTAAACATCGATGTCGGGAAGTTCAATCATCGACTTCACAAAACGGGGCGTCGTGCTTGGCGGAACAAAGAGTTGCTTTCCAATATATCCAGGCATCATGTAATACGAAACTCGAATGTTCACCGTGCAGAAGCCGGAGCTCTCACGTCCGGAAATGCCCACGCTCGTGTGCCAGTGCCGAAAAGCAACCTTGCTGTCCGGCTCATCGTATTCAAACGCCCAGCATGCCGGCCTCTCGTCATCCTCTGCAACAGCCCGCGTACAAACCGAAGTTGCACCCCTCAAGCCTATGCCGCCCTCATATCCAGCGGGAAGGGAGAGGCTGCCTGCTGAGAATTCTATCGAGAATGTACTCACGTCGCGACCGTACAGCCGTGACGCCGCATCGATACCGTTGTGACTCGCCATCCGTTCCTTACCGGCAAACCACTTCTGGAGCACATTGATAACCTGCTTGGCAGGATCACAATCTCGCTGCGACGCACGAAGCTCGAAACGCGCGCGATAGTGAACGGACTCATTCTCAGACCTCATGGCAGCCTCGCAATTGCTACTCGTTAAACTCGAACGTAATACCAAGCGTTCGGCAATTCTCGGTAATGGTACGCACCAGCGGAACATCAAAGCCGTCATCGGAATGGGCCTCGACATGTAAGATCAGCTCAACACGTGCGCCCTCACGCTCAAAATGCGAAACGATTTCATCGATAACCTCAGGAACATCCCTATTGACGCGAACAGAGTCGAGCGGTTTATCCATGATGAACTCAACGGGACGCCGCTCTGCCGGTGCGATCGGCGGCCGCATGCCACCGCCATTCCCGTTTGAGCTGGAAGTATCTGTGCCCGGCTTCAGAACCGGCGGCGTCAGCACGACATCCTCGCCTTGGGACGGATTCCGCTCGCGCTCAAGCTGCTCGCGCGCAACGGTAGGCTTCACCAGCCAATCGGCGTCATGGATACCGAGTCGCTCAGAACCAAGCGTGAGGTTGATGTAACGGTCACCCTCCACTCCCGAGGCCACCGCAAAGAACTCGCCGGATGCGGAGCCCTCTCGAATCGTTCTCTCGAGAACCGAGAAGCTCGCCAAGCGCGGCAGATAGCAATACGAACAAAGCTGCGTCCAAAGCTGCTTTACCTGGATGGCGTCCTTTTCTTTCCAAAGCCATCGGTCCAGCGTCATCTTGAGTAGCATGGGCGACCATTGGGCAACAAGAGCCTCATCCGCCTGAAGCTTCCTAACAGCACGATCAACCATGCCGCCATCGCCTTGGGCAAGACGCGCCTCTTCCCAGCGAACCTCCATCGATCCCGACTCAAGGTCGATCTGAGGAATGAGCAACCAGCCATATGCGGCGTCGATGCGCACATCAAGACTCTGCGAGCTCGCCTCCATGCCTCTGCGCGCCTCGCGAACCTGTGAAGCGGGCAAATCGAGTCGGTCGCGGTCATCGTATACCGATTTCCACGCAAGCCACAGACGCGCCTCCTGCACGAGCGATGTCACTGCCCCTGCATCCGGTGCCAAGAACACCAAACCGTTCTTGAACGTGCGCGGCGCAGTTCCACGGTTTGCCAAGTATTCCTTTGCTCCTTCCATCGCCTTGCTCGCAGCTACGCCCTTTTGATGTGACGCATCGAGTCCAAACACCACCAGCCGAGCACTCTGCTCATCAGGAACCTCGAGCGAGCTCTGTGGACATGCGTGCAAGCGCTCAAGCGGCGCTACCGCACGCAGGCGCTTGATGCGCTGTTCGATTTCATGACGAGCCTCGTCCTCGGAAATGCCCTGCGCGCGCCCCTCGACGGTCTTGCGCAGTGTGGGACGTGTGTCGTACCAAAATCGAGCTCCCGCCGAATCGGTATAGAAATAGGAGGCACGTGCCGCGAGTGTTGCCAGCGCATCAGAGAACAACGAGGGATTTTCCCCCGGCTGCAGCACGCCGAGGTTAATCTTCGTCTTTTCGATACCGCGAACGCTCTGCCCCTGCTTATCGGGCGCACTACCCAAGAATACGGTTCGAGCAACACGTCGACAGGCAAACGCCCGTCCAAAGCGAACGTTTGACGCATCCGCCTTAAATGGCTCGGAATTGCGACCATCGACCTCGGAATCAACGATGGCGTTCCAGCTATCCCCCAAATGGAGCAGCAGTTCATCGCGAACTGGCGCGACATCGAACGGCAAAGAACCGGCCATGATCATAGGAGCCTTATCGTTCTCGCACCACAACTCATGAATCACCGCAGCCATGAAGCGCAGGACGCCACGCGTACGCTGGAAGCCGTCGATGGACGACCAGTCCTCATAGAGGCGATCGTAAACCTCCGGGTGAATGGGATAACATGCCACCAACCGGTTGTAGTAATCCGGCTCACGCGTCTCGACCGGGAAGTCGGCCGGATTGCCCCTGTACATCTGCGCATAGGCGTGGCAAATCGCATCGCGCTTCGCTTCATCAACATGTGTGGAAAACAAGCGTCGACTCACCACCGAGAAGCCCTCATTGGCTGTCACCGGATTCCAAATCGACTCCATACGACCAAACGTATGCTCAATGGCCTCCAGCGCACGCTGCCCGGCGTCGCCGCCAATCTCCCGTTCGCTTTCAGGGATGGACGCGACCACGAGACTCGCCTTGCTGGCACGGGCAGCCTCCGTAAGCTCCTGCACAAACGTAATGAGGTTATCGAACGAACCAGCAGTCAATCCGTCGACGCCATACAGCTTCTTGGCATAGGCAACGAACTCGTCAATAAGAATCAAGCAGGGACCCGCCGCATCGAGCAATGCCGTCAAGGCCTCCGAACCGGGGGAAACATGGCGCTTGTCCGCATCCCGTACATATTCATAGAGGCTTGGGTCACCCGCCGCATCCGCAAGCTGATAGGCGATCTCACCCCAAACGGTATTGACCGTGATGCCCGGCATGGTCTGGGGCCTGCGCGCCTTAGACGGATCGAGCGCCGTTCCCACAATCGCCGCCACGCGCACGCGCGGAGCCTCGGTAAGCCCAGCCTCCTGCAATACCGCCGCCACACTGGGGGTTTTCGCAACATCGAATCCACCGCGCAGCAAGTGGTACAACACAAGCATACTGTGTGTCTTGCCGCCGCCAAATGCCGTCTTGAGCTGGATAACCGGCTCGCCGTCCTGACCACTCACGCGCCTGAGCGCCTGATTCAACAGCCCCTTGATGCCAGCCGTCATATAAGTGCGCGAGAAGAATTCAACCGGATCCTGGTATTCCGCCTGTGCGGTATGCCGCACCACCTGCGCCAGGTCGGCAGCGAACTCCGCCTTGCGATAGCGACCTTCGGCAACGTCGGGATGTGGAGTTACCACATCTCGCCAGCTACCGAGCTGACCTACTTCGAGCGTGGCGGTAGACGTCAGGCGAGTCACAGCATCACTTGCCTGAGCGCGTGCCTGCGATGACCCCTCGGCGGACCCATAGCGAACCTCGCGCATGAGCTCACGAAGGGGCTCCGCTTTATCACTGTCGATTTCCATGCACAACCGCTGCATGGTATCAAGCGCGCGATACGCATCATCGTCACTCATATCCTGCACGCCGCGGTGTGCCGCATTAGAGCGGACTGTCTTCAGCTCGTTTGTCCACGTCCTGCAATCGCGGGCCAATCTTTTTCTAAATACATCCTTCCATCTGACATCAAGCACCCGAAGAGCAAGAGCAATATCCATCGATGCTATACGCTCGGAATCATCGCTAAGATGGCCAATGTTTCTACGCTGCTCCGGCGAGAGGATGGGCTCTATTCCCTCCGTCCACCACGCCTCTCTGCCATACGCGTTTTCAAGCTCATTTAGCTCATATCTGAGCAACACGGGGAGAAGCAAATCGAAGCCCCTATTAACACGATCCCAATTTTCCACCATGCATCCCCCTAAAACTCAAGCCGTTCTTGAACAGGTACAAAGCTCAAAAGCTCATGTGCACGCCCAGCAATGTCGGACCAGGATGTAACGAGTGAGTTGTAAGCAAAGGCCTCGCCCGCCCAGCCCCTGCGGTCAGCAATGGTGAACAAGCGATACGCAAGTGACTTGGCACGCTCTGCATCTGCCAGAGAAACCTGAGAGACATGCTTGGCACACCCCTCAACACCTTCCTTATCCAGCAACACGGTAAGCTGCTGGGCCAAGAGCCACGCCGGCTGGATAAGCGACGTCTTCATCTCGATCTGATCGCGCGTCAGAAGGTGCACGATGCCCTTATCTGCATTCAACAAGCCCGCATCCTCCATGACCTGAATGGATACGTTCTTCGCATTGGCAAGCACCTCCGCCTCGCCATACTTCACGTCGTTGAATCCGGCCTGGGTGTAGAGCTCGATGCAGAACCGACTCATCGCATCGGTGGAATCGCTTTGGTCGTTAAAGTACGCATCCAGCTCCTCGTTGATGAGTTGGAGCGCCGCGCGCACGCCCATCTCGGAACCATCGGCATCGAGAACATGCGCATAACGCGAGTACACTCCGATACCCGGCCCGATAGCAGATTGTGCCAAGTCAACGGGAGCGATATTCGCCGCTTGGAGCTTATCGAGCGCAGGATGCAGCTCTCTGCGCAACGCGGTCACGAGCTCGCGACGGGTACAAACAGGAGCATCATCCGAGCGTTTGCGGCAAACGAGGACGATTGAAGACGCAAGAGCATTCGAACCGGAGGCGATAGAGCGATTTGCCATCTCCGTTCGAACGGGCCAGGTTCCCGTTATCGAGAAACCGGCTTTGATGATAGCGGCAAGCATTGTCTCCCATCCTGAAGACGCCGTTTTATCCCCACCATCGGTTTTTACCGTCTCGCTCTGCTTGAATGCATAGTAAATGGTTACCGGCACGTCTTCGCGAGCGTACTGGTATACCTGCTGGAAGGTATGAAGCATGCCATCTTCGAAGAACTCCTTCGCCCTCTGCTTGCTTCCTTCGAAACGATACGGAGTTGCCACCAACTCTTCTGCTTTGGGCACAAGCATCGTGCTGAAGAACTTTGGATACGTGTCCTTGATCGACCGGCGGAGCCAAACGTAGAAGAAATCCGAGAGATCTGCATACCCAATATTGTCGTAATACGGGGGGTCCGTGCTCACCATAACGCCATGCATGCCGTTATCGGATTGGGCATCAAACTGTCGAGCGACGCCTTCAGAAACCGGAGCGAAGAAAAACTCCAAAACACCCGTGACCCAATCAAGCATGTTATTGAGCGAGCCTGATGATGAGCAAAACGGATTTCCTTCGGCAAAATCCCATGTCATAGGAATTGCCTGACGACCGAATACGTTTCTCATCTTCTCGCCAGAAGAGTGCCAAGAACAAATCGATGAGTGGTAGTCGGTCAACTTATCCACAACGAATGCTAGGTACACGCCCACGGCTTGGCCATAGGCAAGCGCGCCGGTGCCGCCATCATCGAGACCGATGCCGTCATCTGCCATGCCCGATGCCCGGGCATCTTCATATGCCTTTTGCTGAGCCTCTTTCACCAATGCGGAAAACGTCGTCAAAGCCGTTAGCTGACGGTTGGTGAACAACTTACGAAACTCGTCTAGACCGTATATTGGCGTGTTGAAATTCCGGGGATTGTCCGGCAGCTTTCCATTTGGAACGTTTTCGGGAGCAAGACAGCTCGACGCATCAATTTGATCGCTGCTGGGAGCGACATATATCCTGCCTCTAAGACCCTCTGCGACAATACCGATGAGCCGGCAGCCGAAACGACCTTCCTTACCCTCACTGCGCACATACGGGAGCCCCATTGGCATCCCACAATGCACGCATGTTGCCCCACGCCGATTCACCGTTCCCTCGCGGTCGCTCTTCCCAGGCTTCACTTCAAAGCGAACCTCACCGTTCTCAACGATGGGCTCAACATGCCATTCCTTGCCCCTTTTCTTCGACAGGTCGAACGAGCGCACGAGCGGCGTCTCATGTCCGCACGCTGGATTCGGGCACTTTACCGTACGAGCCCAGATCCACGCGATAACGGTCGCCTCTCCGCCACCCTGCTCCTCCGGAACCTGAACCTTAGGATACAGGTGCCCGATGCGGCGAAAAGCCTCTTCTCGCATCCAATTACCGTAGTATTCAACATCTGCGGCAAGTCCGGTGTTACCTTCCCATGTATCAAGCGGTCGCTCCGCTTGGGAACGAGGGTTCACCGACTTATGTCCCGCAAACTTCGGCGGGATTTCAATCATTGCTTTGTTGATGGTTACCGCCACGGGATTCAAGTCCTGGGCATATGCTTTGAGTCCCAGACGCTGGGCCTCGAGCGGAATAGCCCCTCCACCCGCAAATGGGTCGAGCAGCGCAGGCACATCATCGCCCATGGAGCGATGAATCTCCGCCTTGGCAGCATCGAGCACGCGTGGGTTGTTCGAGTTCTCCCAAATCACCAGCTCGCGCAAGATGTCAAAGAGCCGCTCGCGCTCCGCCTGCTGCTCCTCCTCGGTAGGAAACTCCTCAGGATGGGAGGTGGGGTCATCGACGAGCGACGCCCAGATCACGGCGCGAGCCGTCGCTAGCGGACGACGCGCCCACCACAAGTGCAGGGTTGAGGGATGTCCGTGACGAATGGATTTCTCGCGCGCAGACGCCGCATTGATATCGTCCAGCGGAAGCGCAACCTCAATCAACTTCTTCTTGTAGGCAGATGAGGAGCTCATCGTGCCTCCTCTCTGCATAGGATTACATCGCCATCGGCGATAAGCTTGTCGATATAGAACGTGCTGCTAGCTAGCGCGGTATGCGGCTGGCCGGCAAACGGATGCGCGATATAGGTCGTCTTTGTCGTCGTCTCCCCCACCTCAACGATGGCAAGGATGAAGGAATCGAGGTTTTCGGCATTGCCGGCACAGCGCAGCTCGTTGCAGCTCACGGTTACGGTATCCGCGCCAGCGGTACGGGCCTTCACCTCGATGAATCGCAGACGCCGCTCCGCATCCCGCTCACCAGGAACACGCGATTCAATGTCGTATCCGCAGTTCTCGCGGCTCACATCGCGCGGCACATACCCCAGTTCACGCTCAATGTCCATAACAACGCGCATGCCCACCGCCTCAATAGCGGCGCGCTCATCACGCTGTGCGGGCGCGATTGAGCCACCAGAAAGCTTACTCATCAGCCCCTGTGGAACCACGACTGCCCTACCCACGATGCGCGGCGGCTGGGGCCGCAGCGCGCGCTCCGCCTCCAAATGAGCAAGGCGCTTTTCGCGACGCTCCGAGAGGTCGTTCGCCCTCGCCACGGCATTCGATGAGTTGATGCGACTGTTGGTCTTACCCTTAGCCTCTTTGACGCGCAGTTCGGCAGCACGGCCGTCCCAGTAGCGGACCTCTGCCGTCAAGCGTTCGTCAACGGCCTTAGAAACCTTATCGATGCGCTCCTCGCGACGGGCACGAACAGCGTCGAGCTCTTCGCGCACGATGCTCGTCATGGCAAAGCCCATAACGCGCGCTTCCGCTCTACTCTGAATCCACGATTGATCCCGCAGATACGCCCGAAGGAGTTCCAGTTGCTCCGCGGATGGCGACGCGTAATCAAGATAGGGCGCGAACCCCGCCGAACGAGCTTCGCCAGACTTATCGAGCTCCACGAAGCGCAAGCTCTTGCTCACGACATGGGCATCGCCGTGCGCATCGACCACGTCGTCTTCGATGGAGCTCTCGATATAAAACAGAACGCGAGACTCTTCGCCCCAGTCCTGTTCATCAATCAAGATGGAACCCTCTTGCACGGCACTTCCCCATTCGCGCAGAGCGAGAGAGCAGAGGGCCTTGAGCAGAGGGTGCCCGGGAGCGATGAGCTCCGCTACGGGCGCGCCGGGCATGTTGACACATGCCCGGTCGAACGTAATGCGCTCATAGGTTCTGCTAACAGCGCCTTCTCCCAGCCGATCGGCCTCGGCTACTACGGCAGATGGAACACGCTTTACCTCATAGCGTCCTTTCTCACGACGCGCAATGCGACCACCGAAGCGTTTGAGCGCCTCGATAAAGAACCCACCGACAAAATGCGGCTCGAGCTTCCGCATCTCGGCGCGTTCCATATCCTCTTTGACGGCGATGACGTCGCTCGTGCGCAGAAGATCGTCGGTTAAGGCATAATCGGCGATCAGCCGCTTTACGGCACCAATATCGAGCGCGCTGTCAACGACCTCGTTAAGGCGCGCCCGGACCTTTGGGTCATCGCCATAGCGCACCGCTTCTAGCAGCAGATCGCGCAGTGTCTTTTCGCCAAACGACACCTTTCCAAGGACATCAAATACCTTGCCGCCAAGGGCGTCGCGCTCTTCATTAAGTTTGCTGAATAGGCGCTCGAACACCTGGCCCTCACGGGTGTCAGTTGCGACGAGATTCCACAGATGGCAGACCTCGGTCTGGCCAATGCGGTGAATGCGTCCGAAGCGCTGCTCGAGTCGATTGGGATTCCAAGGCAGATCGTAATTGATCATGAGGTGCGCACGCTGCAGATTGATACCCTCGCCCGCAGCATCGGTTGCGATGAGTACCCTCACGTCCTTGTCCTGCGTAAAGCTATGCTGCGCCGCCCTACGGTCATCACGGGACATTCCGCCGCGAATCACCACAACCGCATCTGGGTTGCCCAACAAGACGCTGACCTTCTCTTGGAGATAGGACAGCGTGTCCTTATGCTCCGTAAAGATGATGAGCTTCTCGCCGGTGCCGTCGCCATCGAACATGCGCGCATCATCCTGCAACAAGAGCGAGAGCTCTTCCCACTTACGGTCGTGCCCGCTCTCGCGAAGACGCTTCGCCATGCCTTCAAGGCGGGCCAAGGTTTCGATTTCCGCTTCGAGCTCGGCGATGGTCGCGGCGGCAGACGCGGAGTCGACTACGCTGTCCTCGTAGCGCTCGTACTCGTCGCCGTTGAGGTCATCAACATCAAAGTCGTCATCCTGAGAAGAGACAGGGTAAAACGAACCATCCATGACGAGCGTATTCTCAACGCGACTTCCCCGACGAATCGTATCCAGTTGGTTTTCGAGCCTACGACGGCGTCGGCGTAGCGACTGATAAATCGCCTCCGGGGAGGACGCAAGACGACGCTGCAACGATGTGAGTGCGAATCCAACGCTATTCCTACGCTTACCGTCCAAACGGTCCGCGCGGTTAAACTCCTCGCTCACATATGCGGTTACGTTGTCGTACAACGCTTTCTCGGCCTCAGAGAGCTCATAAGAAACGGTATACGCCCTACGTTCTGGGAAAAGCGGACGACCGTCGAATTTGAGCAGCTCCTCCTTGACCAGTCTGCGCATCACATCGGATACGTCAGACACAGCGGTACTGCTTCCATGCCGCACACCAAAGCGGTCCGGGTCGATAAGCGCCATGAACAGCTGGAAATCATCCGGCTTGCCGTTATGAGGAGTCGCAGTCATCAGCAGGAGGTTCTCAGTTATGTCACCAAGGAGTTGGCCCAGTTGATACCGCTTCGTGCGTTTAACCTCACCTCCCGAATAGGAGGCGGACATTTTGTGCGCTTCGTCACACACCACGAGGTCCCATGAGCTTTTCTTCAGCTTGTCCTGAATGCGCTCGTCACGGGAGAGCTTGTCTAGACGGGCGATGCATAAATCGTGCTCGTTGAACGCGTTTCGCGTTACCGCTGACTCAAACACGCTGTTCTCAAGAATGGTGAATGCGAGGCCGAACTTTTCGTAAAGCTCGTCCTGCCACTGCTCGCATAGACTACCCGGACAGACCACAAGGCAACGCTTGAGATCACCGCGCGCCATCATCTCTTTAATCAGCAGTCCCGCCATAACCGTCTTGCCGGCACCGGGATCGTCCGCCAGCACGTATCTGAGAGGAAGCTTGGGAAGCATCTCCTGGTACACGGCGGTAATCTGGTGAGGTAAAGGCTCTATCGCAGACGCGCGAACCGCGAGGTACGGATCAAACAGATATGCAAGCTGGATACGCAGGGCCTCAGAGGCGAGCTTGAGCTCATCCGCATTGGCAGAAAACGAGTAACGATTCGCCTCGACGGGAGTCAGCGACTGCTCGTTCTCTCGGAAAAGAAGGGTCTCCTTTAGCGATCCAGAAGAGTCGCGATAAGTAACCTGCAGTGCTTCAGGACCAAACGACACCACTCGCTCTACAGCAACCGGACCGCTTTGGGTAATGCCCGAGATGACAAGACCCTCGGATATGTCCTCGAGGCGCATCATGACGCTGCCCCGACTTGTTCTGTGAAGCGCTTGCTAGCTGCGGCGTCGCAGCGCGCTATCGAAGGAGAGGCCTCTTTCGACGTGCCCCCCCCCGATGTTTTTCATCGGGGTTCAGCATGCACGCTCCCTATCGTGCCGGCACTCGAATTAATGGAATGCCCGAGTTTATTCACGATATCCATCATATACGATTGGGCGGACACATTCATGCGCCGCGCCGGCGCCATTATGTCGTTGCCCGAAGAGCCTGTACGACCCCCTGACCAACGACAAATTGGCATCAGCGCCCCAACCGCCACTTATCGCACGATTATAGCGTGCTTTGATAAAATCAGAGAAACCGCCAAGACTGGCAACTTTACTGGAAATCGTGCATCTATTCCAGGGGGGCCTGCTTCGATGATTCGTGAGCTTCGCATAAGCGGTTTCCGCATCCTCAAAGACTTCGTCTGGGAGCCCAAGGAGGGGCTCAACATCCTTGTCGGCGCTAACTCAGCCGGCAAGTCAACCGTCCTGGACGCCATCGAGCTTGTCACGCGCGGGAGCATCCGCGGTCAGGGTGCCCGTCGCTCCCTCTCGCCCGACTGGTTCAACAAGGATATCGTGGACGCCTTCTTCCAGGAGCTCGGCAGTCCTTTGGAGGGCGCGAATGTTCCCGAGATCAAGATCGTCGCGGTGTTCTCTGAGGACCGGCACCTTGCAAGAATCACTGGCGCCAACGACCCCGACAAGAAGTTCGAGGACGCCCCCGGCATCTTCATCACCTATACCGTTCCCCCAAGCCTGCTTCCCCAGTTTCTCGAAGAGTGCCGGAGCATCAGGGAGGCAGGAGGCCCGTTCGTTCTTCCAATCGACTACTACGATTGCTCCTGGTGCATCTTCCAGGGCGATCCGATAGTTCGGCGGCCCGAAGGGGTCAGCTGCACACGCATCGACACCATACCCGAGCCCCGGTCGAGAGCAGTGGACGCCTACGCGAAGAACTACGTTGGTGATGAGCTCGACGACGACAAGATGCGCGAGGTTTCAAGCCAGTTCAGGCGTGTTTCCGCGCAGGTAGACAGAGAGATTCTCTCCAGCATCACCGTCAACTGCTCGGGAAGGGGCAACCTCGGCCTTCAGATGGACAGGTCGCCTCGCACGGACTGGACCAACTCGATAGTCCTCCACAGGGACGGACTGCCGCTCTACGTGCTCGGCAGCGCCGAACAGACGCTCACGAAGTGCGCCGTGTCGCTCGAAAACGCCGCGAGCGAGTCGATCCTCCTGCTCGAAGAGCCGGAGTGCCACCTCTCCTACTCATGGCTCAACGACCTCGTCGGGGTAGTCGCTGACGCCGCCAGCGAGGATAGGCAGATCTTCGTCACCACACACAGCCCCTTCGTCCTCAACAGGCTCGGCTTGGACAGCCTCTCCGTGATGGCCGAGGGGAACAGCCCGAGCAGGATATCCGACCTGAGCGATGACACCGTTCGTTACTTCAAGCGCCTCAGCGGATACGACACGCTCCGGATCGTGCTGGCGGACAAGGCGGTGCTTGTCGAAGGCCCCACCGACGAGCTGGTCTTTGACTGGGCGTTCCGAAAGGAGCGCGGCAAGCTGCCGCATGAAAAGGGCATCGACGTCATCGAATGTGGGACGTCTCATAAGCGCCTCCTTGAGTTCGCAAGCGCCTTGGGAAAAGGCAGGGTGGCAGCGCTTCGCGACAACGACGAGGAGGATCCTGGCTACTGGGCTGGACTCGCCGAGCCTCATCTCTCGAACGTCAGAGCGTTCTTCTGCGGCGCACTCGAGGAAGGGAAGACTATCGAGCCTCAGATGATAGAGGCGAACAAAGACAAACTCCAAACGCTTGCCTCAATCGTGAGGAAGCGCGGCAACTCCACGGACAAGCTCGAGGAGTTCATGACGAACAACAAGACGGAATGGGCACTCAGGCTGCTCGAAGCCGACAGGAGCGTTTCTGAGGTCCTGAGCATACCTTCGTACATCCTAAACGCCATCAACTTCATAGACCCCGCTCCGGAAAGTGCTGAGAATGAATGACGCCGTCGTCGCCGTCGCGGGCTGGGGCAAGACAGAGGAGCTTGCGAACGCAGTGGCGCGAGAGCCAAACCCTGATCGGGTCCTCGTGCTCACCTACACGGAAACCAACCAGCGCGAGGACACCCTGAGGATCTTTCAGAAGACAGCTGGGGCAAAACGTCATGCGTCGGTAACGGGATGGAAGGCGTTCCAACTGCACGACATCGTTCGGCCGTACCTGCCCCTGCTTTATCCAGGCATCCGCCTCAGGGGCCTCTCGAATCGTGATGTGGACTTAGACAAGCGCCCGGGCGGCACGGCCAGATATCTGACGAGGGACGGGGACGCCTACCCCAGTCTGCTCGGCAAGCTCGCTCTCGATGTGATGGATGCCAGCAAGGGCGCTGCAATCAGAAGGATTGAACGCCTGTACGACTCCATCTACATCGACGAGGCTCAGGATCTCAGGGGCAACGACCTGTGCGTTCTTGAAAAACTCCTCAAGTCGAGCATCAGTGTCCACATATTCCTCGACCCCCGGCAGTCGACGCTCAGCACAGCGGAGAAGGACCGGAAGTACAAGAAGGACTACCCGAACGCAGAGGTAATCAACCTCTATCGGAAATGGAAGGAGAAGGGGCTTCTCGACATCAGATATGAGAACGAAACGCATAGGAGCATCGCGCCAATCGCTGCACTCTCCGACATCATAGTTGGTGACGAACTCGGGCTTGGGCCCACCGTGAGCACCGTCGAGCCGCGCGGTCGGCACGATGGGATATACATCATTGCCAAGTCAGACCTGAATCGTTACGCGAGCGAGTACGGTGCAACTCTCCTTGCGCTTCAAAAGAGCGAGAGGTACGGAATCAGCGACTCGATGAACTTCCGCAAGTCGAAGGGAATGACACGTAACGATGTTGTTATCGTCACCACTGGTCCCATCGAAAAGTTCCTTACTACAGGTGCAGCGCTTAAGCCGGTAAGCGTCTGCAACTTTTATGTCGCAGTAACGCGAGCCAAATATAGTGTTGCCCTAGCAGTTGAGAACCCTGAAAGGGTTTTCCGCTCGATTTCCAGCAACGGTTCTGTGTGGGACGGCATATCGGTTGAAAAACTTTACTAGTCTCCATTATCGCCCATTGAGGCAATCAGGCGCTTTGATGAGACAGCCCGCGTTGCATGAATTCATTGTGTGAACGAGTTCCGCATCCACTCCTCTACGCTCCCGCATACGCATCCTCCGCACTGTTGGAGAAGTCCCGCTCGGCGAGCCGGGCGTGCTCGGCGTCCGTCTCGGGGATATCGATGCGCTCGATTTTGAACACCACGGGGCGCGTGCCGTCGTTGCAGCAGGCGATCATCATGCGCTCGTCCGCGGTCCAGCCGTGCATGATGGAGCCGCCCTGCAGGGCCGTATAGATGTAGCGGCTGATGCAGTCCCACGCCTCCGCACAGGGGAACTTCGGGTCCAGATCGCGCCCGAAATGCCAGAAGTCGTCCTTGCCGTCCTCACGCTCGAACAGATACTCCTGCCCCGCCGCGAAACACGGGCACGGCCCGCTCGCTGGATCCGCCAGATGGCGCTCCTGCAGCTCGGGAAAGCACTTGGTCTCGAGCACCGTCACCTTGCACTGATGTTTCACAATCGGCCCCTTCTTCAGAACCATCGTGGTCACGCCTCCCGTGTACCCCAGCACAGGCAATCCTTGCGCACAAGAGACACACGTCCTATAACTCAAGTCGCTCCTGCCCCGGCGCGACAGCCCGACGCGCCGCCCGCGCTCCTGCCGCAAGATAGCTCCGCTGCGTCGCCTGCGTCACCACGTCGCCCGGCCTCAAGTGCCCCAGCATGAGCGGGGACGCCGGGTCATGCTGCTCACGAAAGGTCCGCGCCGCCCCGCGGGCGTCGGCATTCGCATAGCAGTACCGGCACCCGTTGGGGCAGCTGTTATACGCCCCGATATCGCGCATCTCCATGCAGGCACAGCCTTCCCGCATGCCGCGATGCGCAAGCTTCCTGAACGTGACACCGTTCGCCGCAGCGAGCGCTTCCAAGGTCACGCAGCCCGCCCGCTCAACCCCGTAGGCAGAAAAGTCTTCCCGCGTCGCGCACGCCTGCAGGCGCAGCCCGTGCTCGCGCGCGATGCCGCCCAAGAGCTCCGCCATATAGACGCGCTCCTCCTCTATGAGGGGCAAAAGCTCCGGCATGTTCCGGTCGAGCTTGCGGTACGGCTCCACGAAGCTGAACACGCACCGGCTCACATGCGGCGCCAGGCGGCGCGCCATATGGTCGAACGTATGCCGATGCACCTCCGTGGTGTAGCGCTCGCTCAAAAGCACTGGGTCGTACCGCCAGACGATCCGCTCACGCCCTACGATACGCTCGAGCTCAATGAGCGTCTCGATGCTCGCATCGATATCCGGAACCCCGAGCTCCATATCGCGCCCGTACGCGGTGATGGTATAGAAGAAGTACGTGTTAAAGCGGTCCGTAATCTCGTGAAGGCGCGGCAGGATAGGCGCGTAGTTCTTAGAGCAGAACACGACGCAGTCCACTACCGAGGGGTCGAGCTCATAGCGCGTGACCTTCTCTGGAAAGCGCGGGTTCCGTACCAGGACATAGCCCTCGGCAAACCGTCTGAGCAGCCAGTCCGTATAATACTGCACGGTATCCGTCCGCCCGCCCGTGTTGATGATCATGCGCGCTCACCTCCCGTCACGGTGCCCGTACCTCACGCGCCCAGCTGTCGCAAAAAATGAGACAACTGAGCCGTCCGTCCGACATGAGTACTATGCAAAAAATGCATATTACTAGCCGCTACCAGCAGAAACGACACAGAGAGCAATTTGCACAATATGCAAATTACCCCATGCTCCCAGGCATTTTGCACTTGCCCTCACGCCGCCTACTCCATATTCCACGTCAAGTATAGCAAGCATTTGGAACATTTGTTCGTATATATAATCAGCGCGCAACCTTCGCCTGACGAACACATCGCCGTGCTACCATGGCACTCGGCCATACAATAACGTAAGAAAGGACCCCCCATGGAACGTCCGAACGCATGGAAGGCATACGATGACGCTGCGCTTGCCGAGCTCGAGCAGCTCTGCGGCGACTACCGCGCCTTCATCAGCCAGAACAAAACCGAGCGCGAGTGCGTGACCGCATCCGTCGCCCTCGCCGAGGCAGCCGGTTACGTAAACCTCGAGGATGCTGTGGCCGAGGGACGTGCCCTCAAGCCCGGCGACAAGGTTTACGCCGTGAACCACAAGAAGACCCTCATGCTCGTGAACCTGGGCACCGCCCCGCTCGAAGAAGGCGTGAACATCCTGGGCGCGCATATCGACAGCCCGCGCCTCGATATCAAGCAGAACCCGCTGTACGAGGCTGGCGATATGGCCTACCTCGACACCCACTACTACGGCGGCGTGAAGGCCTACCACTGGATAGCCACCCCGCTCGCCATCCATGGCGTCGTGTGCAAGAAGGACGGCACCACGGTCGATGTCTGCGTGGGCGAAGATGCCACCGACCCCGTGTTCTGCATCTCCGACCTGCTCATCCATCTCGCGAGCGACCAGATGAAGAAACCCGCTTCCGAAGCCGTCGACCATGAGAACCTCGATGTGATCGTGGGCGGTCGCCCCGTCGTGATCTCGAGCGAGGGCGACGAGGACGCCGAGGCCCCCAAGGAGCCCGTGAAGCAGATGCTGCTCGATGTCCTCGCCGAGAAGTACGGCATCGACGAAGAGGACTTCCTCTCCGCCGAGCTCGAGGTCGTGCCCGCCGGCGCTGCGCGCGAGATGGGGCTCGACCGCTCCATGATCTTAGGGTACGGCCAGGACGACCGCGTCTGCGCCTACACCTCCCTTGCCGCGCAGCTCGCGGTGCCCGAGGTCGAGCGTACGAGCGTATGCCTGCTCTGCGACAAGGAAGAGATCGGCTCGGTGGGCGCAACCGGTATGACGAGCCGTTTCTTCGAGAACGCCATGGCCGAGGTGCTCGCTCTCGCGGGCCTCGAGAGCCCGCTGGCGCTCCGCCGTTGCCTCGCCGCGAGCCGCATGCTCTCCTCCGACGTTTCCGCCGGGTTTGACCAGCTCTACGCCGACCGCTTTGAGAAGAAGAATGCCGCCATCATGGGTCACGGCCTCTGCTTCAACAAGTTCACGGGCGCGCGCGGCAAGAGCGGTTCCAACGACGCCGACGCCGAGTACCTCGCGCTCATCCGCGACATCATGGACGAGGCCGGCGTGGCCTTCCAGACCTGCGAGCTCGGCCGCATCGGCGCGGGCGGCGGCGGTACGATCGCCTATATCCTCGCTGAATACGGCATGCAGGTGATCGACTCCGGCGTGGCCGTCCTCTCGATGCACTCGCTGTGGGAAGTTGCCAACAAGGCAGACATCTACGAGGCATACAAGGGATATAAGGCGTTTATCGAGCGCGCCTAACAGCGCCGCTTGACACGAGAGCGCGCTCCCGAACGCAACGCATGCAAAGGGCACGGGCCCGGCGGACTCTCCGCCGAGCCCGTTTTTTTACGGGAGCCAAAGCGCACCTATCCGTTCATGAACTTGCTGAGTGCGACAAATACGCCGCATTCAGCAAGTTCATGAACGATTGTCAGCAAGTTTGTGAACGATTTCCCTTCCTGAGCGCAGTGGCGCGGCGCCAAGCGCCGTAACGAGGGGCACGCCTGCATACGGGATGCGCGGCCAGCAAGCCAAGCGAAATCGTGCCCGCACATCGGCATGCCCGCCCATTTCCGCGTTTTTGGAATTAGGCCCTCAGCGCCCCACGCGCCATTGGCCGTCGGTCAAACCAGCGCGAAAGAGATGTATCGCCATTGCAGAAAAAACGATGGTGCCCACGATGCCGATAGGAAGACCGTAGCCCTCGATGACCATGATGAAGAACATATAGACAGCGCAGAACATAAGGAAGACCGAGCCGGCAAAGCAAATGGCGCGGCGAAGCCAGCGAGGCATCGAACGCCTAGGCCGCTCGGCGGGACGCTCGGAATCGTCTTTTCTCTGAGCGTTCTTTTTGGCCATCGTGCCCCTCTTCTCAGTCGGTTGGAGAATTGCTTCTGCCCATCATACCCCACCGGGCAGGGATACGTTATTTGGAGCCAGTCGGCGGCACGGCCCCCGCGCCAAGCGAAAACCGGCAACCCCTCACCCTGCACCTGAGGTACCATGGCAAATAACTCGATTGATTCAGAAATCGGGGCCTGTCCCCGAAGAAGGAGGCGCCATGTTCTGCACGCAATGCGGCAACCAGCTACCCGACGATTCGAGGTTTTGCTCCCGCTGCGGAGCACCGGTAGGCGCTCCGACATCCGCTGTGAA
>UMLF01026476.1_pt1 | contig 25516 bp, 21 predicted proteins | sample 1966501 | NCBI WGS metagenome assembly UMLF01 (sample SAMEA4836194, study PRJEB28245) | human gut metagenome | biome: gut microbiome; material: fecal sample | place: Denmark | collected 2008 | reverse complement strand
AGCCGCTGGCCGGAACGTTCGCCCAAATGGCACATCCGCGAAAAGCAAGCGGCTGGGCGCAGTATACTGACGATATCGAGTTTGTTGTCAGCACGCCCCGCAAACCGGGGCAGCCAGCACGTAAGAGGAGGCTGCATGGCTCGCCTTAGCGTAGATTTCTACTCCACCTCGCTCATGCGCACCACCACGCTTGACGTGATTCTCCCCACCGATTGCCCCGGCGACGCCATGGGGTTCGACTATATGCGCCGTCAAGACCCCGCATCGTGGGACCGCACGCCCATGCCCGCAGAGAAGCCGCCGTTCAAAGCGCTCTTTCTGCTTCATGGCATCTCCGGCAACCATACGGACTTCATGTCCGAAACGCGCATCCGCACATTCGCCGAGGAACGCGGCCTCGCGGTCATCATGCCGTCCGGCTACAACGCGTTCTACCTCGACCATCCCGAGACCCACAATTATTACGGTCGCTATGTGGGGCTCGAGCTCGTCGAAGCCGCCCGCCGCATGTTCCCCATCTCGCGGCGCCGCGAGGACACGTTCATCGGCGGCATCTCCATGGGGGCGTACGGCGCGCTCCGGAACGGCTTCAAGTATGCCGAGAACTTCGGCGGCATCATCGCTCTTTCCTCCGCCATGATCTTGGGAGACTTCGACCGCCTCATCAACGACGACGTCTTCTTCCTGAGCCGCAACTTCCTGGAATCCACCTTTGGCGACCTAACCCAGGTCATCGATAGCGACAAGGACCCACGCCGTCTGGCCGCCGACGTGGTCTATTGCGACCGCCCCAGGCCGCGCGTCTTCATGGCATGGGGGTCGAATGACCCGCTCGCCGAACCCAATCGCGCACTTGCCGAGCGTCTGCGAGGCACCGGCATAGAAGTTGAGCAGCGCGAGATGCCCGGCGGCCACGACTGGACCTTCTGGAACACCGCGCTGCCCCAGGCGCTCGACTGGCTGCCTCGTTAGGCTCGACGCCCGCACGAAGGGAGATTGAGATGGCACTGCTCCGCGTCGATTTCTACTCCGAGTACCTCAAGCGCAACGTTGTGCTTACCGCCGTGATCCCCGTCGACAAGATGGACGGCGACAAGCGCGCCAAGAAGCGCCGCGGCCCGTATCGCACCGTCTATCTGCTTCACGGGCTTTTCGGCCAAGACGTCGACTGGATCGACAAGACGCATGTGGTCGAGACGGCCGAGGCTCGCGATGTGGCGCTCATCATGCCGTCCGGCGAAGACGGCCTCTACCTCGATAAGCCCGAAATCAACGAGTGGCACGGCAAGTTCATCAGCGAAGAGCTCATCACCATTACGCGGCAGCTCTTCCCCCTCTCCGCCAAGCGCGAGGACACGGCGCTGGCCGGCATCTCCATCGGCGCGTATACGGCGCTCATCAACGGCATGCTTCGACCCGACCGCTTCGGCAGCATCATCATGCTTTCGGGCGCTTTCATGCGCGACCGCATCCTCGACGCCGTCGACTCGCACTCGCCGCGCAAGCGCAAGTACTACGAGCGGTTCTTCGGCGACCTTGACACGGTCATTGGCACGGAAAAGGATTACGTAGCGCTGGCCGAGCGGTTCGAAAGCGAGCCCGATCTGCCCAAACCCAACTTCTACGTGGCGTGCGGCCTGCATGACAACCTATGCGAGAACAACCGCGAAGTGGTCAAGCTCCTGCGCGACACCGGCTTCGACGTGACGTACTGGGAGCCGGGCATCGGCGGGCACGAGTGGCCGTTCTGGAACGCATGGATCGACTGCGCGCTCGATTGGTTCGCCCCGGGCGAGATGCGCCCCACCACCGCCGGCGGCGATTACACCGCCCTGACGAGCCTGCGCGCGCCCGGCAAGCCCATCCCCATGACCGGAGAAGATCCGAGCAACCTGTAACGGCGGGGCACGCCTAGCTATCACGGCAACGGCCCGCTGTAGTGCCCAAGATCGCGCCGAAAACCGAGGGCATAGGCCTTAGGGCCATGCCCGAAGGCTTGAGGGGCGAGGTTGGGTGCTACGGCGGGCCGGCCGGGTCGAAAAACCTACGCGAACTGGGCGTTGTAGAGCTCCGCATACGCGCCGCCGGCGGCGAGCAGCTCTTCGTGCGTGCCCTGCTCGATGATGGTTCCGTGATCCATCACCAGGATGAGGTCCGAGTCCACGATGGTGGAAAGCCGATGCGCGATCACGAAGCTCGTGCGCCCCTGCGTGAGCGTCTCCATGGCCTGCACGATGGCTTTTTCCGTGCGGGTGTCCACACTCGAGGTCGCCTCGTCCAAGATGAGAATCGCCGGATTGGCAAGCAGCACGCGAGCGATCGTGAGCAACTGGCGCTGGCCCTGGCTGATGCTCTCGGCATCGTTAGCGAGCCGCGTGTCGTAGCCGTGCGGCATCGTGCGCACGAAGAAGTCAACCTGCGCGGTCTTTGCCGCCTGGATAATCTCCTCGCGCGAGGCGCCGGGGCAGCCATACGCGATGTTCTCGGCAATCGTGCCCTCGCGCAGCCACGCATCCTGCAGCACCATGCCGAAGTTTCGGCGCAGGTCGGCGCGCGTCATGGCATGTGTGTCCACCCCATCGGGCGTGATGCGGCCGCCGTCGATCTCGTAGAAGCGCATAAGCAGGTTGATGAGCGTCGTCTTTCCAGCACCGGTGGCACCCACGATGGCCACCTTCTGGCCCGGCTCCGCTACGAAGCTTACGTCGTGCATGAGCGGCTGCTCCGGGTTATAGCCAAAGCGAACGTGCTCGAAGGCGATACGGCCGCGCACGGGCTGCGGAACGGCGGCGGGCACCTTCGGGTCGGGCTCAATCTCCTCCTCGTCGAGAATATCGTAGACGCGCTCCACCGCCGCCAGCGCGCTCTGCAGCTGGTTCATCGTGAGCGAGAACTGGGTGAGCGGCTCGGCCGCCGTGTTGACGTACTGGAAGAACGCCTGCAAGCGACCGATGGTGAGCTGGCCGCGCATGAGGAAGCCGCAACCAACGAGCGCTAGGATGACCTGCGAGAGCCGCACCAAGAACCGCACCATGGGCGCCACCACGTTGGTCATGAAATCCGTCTTGCGCATGGCGTTGGCGAGCTCCTGCGCCGCCTCGTGGATGCGCGCCGAGCTGGCCTGCTCGCGGTTGAACGCCTTGATGACGATGCGACCGGAGTACGCCTCTTCAACGTGGCCGGTAAGCAGGCCAACCGCGCGCTGCTGCTCGGAAGCAAGCACCAGCGTGCGCTTGGATACGGCGCGCGTCATGAGGATGGAGGCGGCTGCAAACGCTGCGAAGATCGCCGTGAGAATCCAGTTGTAACGCAGCATCATGATGATCGCGCCGATAACCGAGCCAACCGAGACCATCATCGAGAGCAGCCCGCGCTGCATGACCTCGGAGACCTTGTCAAGGTCGTTCGTCACGCGGCTCATGATGTCGCCGGGCTTGTTGGCGTCGTAGAACTTGAGGGGCAGCACGTTGAGCTTCTGCGCGAGCTCTTGGCGCAGCGTGAGGTTGAGGCGCTCCGCAAAGCTCGCCATGGTGAAGCTCTGAATGGTGTAGAACCCCCAGGCTGCCGTCCAGATACCCAGGTAAACAAGGATCTCGCGGCCGCCGGTGTCCCAGCCGATCGTGAAGCCGCGGCCCTCGGCGAAGCTGGCCTGGATCTCGGTCCAAAGCAGGTCGATGACATGCGCGCTGTATGCGGGGGCGGCGATCTGCGCCACGGTGTAGCAAAGAACGCAGACGAGCACCACGGCGAAGCGCCAGTGCTCGCGGCGCGACGTCTTCCAAAGCCGACGCACCACGCCAAAGGCATCGCGCGGCACCTCAAGCTCCTGCTCCTCATCTCGTGTGGGCTCGGGCGCGTTCCCCTGCGCCGCCTGGCTGTTGGTCAGGTTCTTCTCCTCTGCCATGGTTACTCACCTCCCTTCATCGCTGCACCATCTGCGGCGGGCACCTGCTCGCGGTCCTCTCCCGTCAGCTCTGCGAGCTCCTCCTCGCGCAGCTGCGAGCGCGCAATCTCCTGATAGGCCGTACAGCTGCGCATAAGCTCCTCGTGCGTGCCCAAGCCCTGGATGCAGCCGTCTTTGAGCACGATGATCTGGTCGGCGGTAAGAATCGTGTTGATGCGCTGCGCGATAATGAGCACCGCGGCGTCGGCAACCTCCGTCTGGAGCGCGTGACGCAGCGCCGCGTCTGTCTTGAAGTCCAGCGCGCTGAACGAATCGTCGAAGATGTAGAGGTCGGCCGGGCGCACGAGCGCACGAGCGATGGAGAGGCGCTGGCGCTGACCGCCCGAGAAATTGGTTCCTCCCTGGGCCACGCGGCTCTGGAGGCCGTCGGGCAGCTCGCGCACGAAGCCGGACTGCGCCACGTCGAGCGCATGCCACAGCTCTTCATCCGAAGCATCCGCCTTGCCGTCGCGCAGGTTGTCCGCGATGGTGCCGCTGAAGAGCCAAGCTTTCTGCGGCACATACGAGATGTGGTCGCGGAGCTCCTGTTGGGTGATGGTGCGCACGCCGCTGCCGCACACGGTCAGCTCGCCATCCGTCACGTCATGGAAGCGCAGCATGAGCTTGGCGATGGTCGACTTGCCTGAGCCCGTCTGTCCGATGATCGCCGTCGTCGTGCCGCGCCTCAGGTAGAAGTTGAGGTGATGTAGCGTATCTTCGCTCGCATCGGCAAAACGGAACGACACGTTACCGAAATGCGCCACCACGTCCGGCCTGTCGGTGCGGGCATGGCCGCTTGGCAAGGCCTCGGCTCCTGCGCCCGCCTCGTGTGCCTCGAACGAAGCGAGGGAGCGCTCCGGCACGCCAGCCCCGTCATGCGCGGCGGCCTCCAGCGGCGCGGCGTCCTTGATGGACGGTTCGCATTCGATAACCTCGCGGCAACGCTCCAAGCACACGAGAGCGCGCGGCAGGGTGAGCATGCAAATCTGCGCCATCATGATGAAGAACAGGATGAGCATCGCATACTCGATGCACGCAGAAATCGAAGCAATCTGCATAGCATGCGCGCCCACGCGATTGCCGCCGAGCCACAAAATCGAGACCTCGGCCAGATTCATCACGAAGAACGCTGAGCAATCGAGCGTGGCAAAAATCCAGTTGACCTTGATGGCACTGCTCGCATAGGTGCCGAAGGCATCGTCGAGGCTTTCCCGCTCAGCCGCCTCCTTGCCAAAGGCGCGAATCACGCGCACGCCCGTGATGCTTTCGCGCAGGCGCACGTTCATGCGGTCGATGAAGCGCTGGAGGCGCTGGAAGATGCGGGCGGCCTTTTTCACGCTCACGACAGCGATCACCGCGACCACCGCGATGAACCCGGCAAGCAGCAGGCCCATCTGCATGTCGATGCTGCATGCCAGCACCACGCCGATTACCGCTGCAAACGGTACGGGAAGGATCATCTGGATGCTCATGCTGAGCGCGGTCTGAATGACGTTCACGTCGCCAAGCGTGCGCGTGATCATCGAGCCCGTGCCAAACTGCTCGAAGTCGCCGCCCGAGAACGCGAGCGACGCGTCATAGACCGCAGTGCGAATGTCGCGGCCAACCTTGGTGGCAAGGTCGGCGCAGAGGTAGTTGTTTGCGAATGCTCCCCCGCCCGAGATGAGCGCCGCGACGAGCATGACAAGCCCTTGCTGAACCAGGTAATCGAAATCTCTCGAGGAGACGCCGATGTTGATCATGTTGGCAAGGATCGTGGGCACCAGCAGCACGCCCAGCAGGTTAAGGCCGAGCGCTCCAAGCACCCCCGCTACTTGCAGACGATATGGTTTGAGGAAACGCAGCAACGTGCGCATACGCAAGGCTCCTTTTCCTTGGAATAGCATAAGGTCAAAGAAGGAACGGACGCTTGAAATGCATCCGCATCGTGGCGCCTGCGCGCCCTAGGAGTGCATGGCGCTAGGTGGGAACGCAGGCTTCTGGCGTGCACGCCAAGATCTGCTGCTCAAGCGCATCGATATAGCGACGCACCAACTGCACCAGCAAGGAACGCTCCTGCTCGGCCAGCGACGAGAATGCACGCTCCTCCGCGCGAATGGCAGGAACGATGCGCTCGGCAGAAAACGCGCGCCCCTCTTCGGTGAAGGCCGCCAGCTTATTCTTGCGACTGCCTTCCATGAACGTCAGCGCTATGAGGCCGCGCTCCTGCAGCACCTTAAGGGCCGAATTGATGGTCTGCTTGCTATACGACCACGACTCTGTGAGCCGGGCAAGTGGCAGCTCGCCGCCAGCGCGCTCGATATCGTAGAGCATCCAATAGGCGCAATCCGAGAGCCCGCAACCGCGCGCATATGCATGGTAGAGCTTGTCGACTTCGTTGTAGAGCAGGTCGAGCGCAAGCGGAGTCGTCTCCACGCCGGACAAGCTCGCGGCAAGGCTCTGCTCGCTAACATGCTGGCTATCTCCCATGGCACAAGCCTCCTCTCGCTGTTTTCCATACGTCTACGAACCTTCAGGCGTCGGGCTGGGCATGCTCGCTCCGCACGCGAGTATGCGCTCGCAAGCCCGAAAGCTGTGGGCGGGCATGCTCGTTCCGCTCCACGCGGGGGTGCCGCGCCGGCCCGGAAGCAGCAGCTCGGCAACTTCCCGGAGCCCGCCGCAGATCGGAAGCGACCTCATGCCCGAAAGCCGTAGGCAGGCATGCTCGCTCCTCTCCAAGCAGCCGTGCGTCCGCCGGCCTGCAGCCCGCAGGCCCGGCCGCCCAACGTGAAGCCCATCGTTCACAATGCACGGAATTTTAGTCCGATTTCGGATTAAAGTCAACGATACACGACTTGGAGTTTTTAATAACTCCCCAGGTTGGCAATCTTTAGCCAAATTTGCGCCGTGCCCAAACCTCAAACCAAAAGAGCCGCCGACGCCCGGGGTATGCGTCGGCGGCTCGTAGCGGGGTGGCTCTGCGGCCTGCCTTCCTGCGATGCCGCGAGCCGAATAGTCAGCATTACCAGCTACTATTTCTCCCAACCTTCTTGAATCGACTCATAGAATGTTGCGCCAGGGAACAAATCGTGGATGCTTTTCCCATCGCGCCACGGGAGCTCGATAATCTCCGGCATGGTAGCCACGAGCTCGGAGCAATCGGTAAAACGGCCCTTATCGTTCAACTTGGAACAATCCTGCACACGCCAGTATCCGTCGGTGTGGGTGATGTAGTACTGGTCACCATCAACATCCATGAATACGCGGGTCTTCGAGCGCAGGTATCCAAGGAACCCTTCGAAGTCGAAGTCGAGCGCCTCCTCAGCTTTGAGTCCCATGATATCCTCCTTGCTTCGGGCGCCTCCCGGGCGCCAGGCCGATAAAACCGTCTGTTTTTAGTAAACCCGTCGTAAGGGCTTCTCATGCATACAATCTGGTGGGCGGTCTGGCATACGGGGTGGACGGGCGCTCTATGCATCATCTCCATAAGTTGGGGCAATGCGCTCCAGAGGGCACGCGCGCTGCGCTAGCCCGTCTACTTCTCGCGAGAGAAGCCCTCCATCAGCACTGCAACGATTCCGCAAATCATGCCGCCCACAGGCCACGCCACCCAAAACCACATGGCGGACGTGCCAACCGGGTCGAAATCTGAAGGATCGGCTGCGGAGAACACCGGTATGAAGAGCAGGGCAAGTCCAATAATCGTCGCAGCAATCATAATGGCCCCGCAGATGGCGCCGAGCTTCTTGTTGGACCGCTTATGAGCGATCATGGCATCGCGGATCTCGTCTTCTACCTGAGCGTTCACGATGTCTTCCATCTCGAGCTCTTCCGCCGCGCTCTTGTTGTATTCGGCGATGTTCATACGGCCGAAAAGCATGCCGTACCGCACGATAAGCCAAGCACCCAGTGCGACGAACAACATGAGCAGGCAGAGACCCTGAAGTTCGGTATCGCGATGCTCGCCGAATACCATGATGCACGCCACGCCCACAAAGATGGCCGCAATCCCGGCGACGATTGCGCGCGACAGGTCGCGCCGAGCGGAGGCACGGTCGTCCTCCGTATAGAAATCCTCGATATAGGGATGCGCCTTCATGAACGCCGCATGCTCCATGCCTGCGGGCACGGTAAACGCCAAGCCAACGAGCACGCCCAGCAAGATGAGCACGATCATGAGCGTGTCGGCGTCACCGCCCATGAAGGAGAAGCTCCCCTCAAAGAGAAACGCGATGCCGCACATGACAAGGATCGCGGCGACGCCCGTAGGAACCTTGAACGCCATCATGCGCTGGTGCTCGTCGTAGCCGCAGATATCTTGCGGAGGCCCGTCGGGAACGGGCACCTGCGTCCCGTTCACCGAGCTCGCGTTGCCCGCGAGAGCGGCCACATCGCCCGTTACAAGATCATCCAAGCTGCATTCGAAGATCTGGCATATCTTAAGCAGCTTGTCCATCTCTGGATAGCTTTTCGCGGCCTCCCACTTGGTCACACTTTGGCGTGAAACTCCCAGCAACATGGCGAGCTGCTCTTGCGTCATGTTGCGCGTGGCGCGGAGGTGTTGAAGATTTTCGCGGAAACCCATGGCGGTGCCTCTCGTTGTGGCTCCGCGCGCAGGCCAGGGGCGACCGGATGCGACGGAGCGGCTGATACGTTGCCGGCACCATCAGAGTACGGGTGCGTTGGCTCCTATTCTACCAACCAGAGGGCTGCATTTTTTGAAATTTGAGGCAACCGCAAGGCGCCTTCCAGTTGCTTTTCGCAGGTCAGGCAGCATTTCGCTGTAAGGCTGACGGTTTGTCTTCGCCGGGCTATGCGCGCCCTTACCAGATACCAAGAAGATGCTGCATGCCCAAGCTCACCGCGGCGATGCCCACCCAGCAGCAGGCCCCCATGAAGATGGGTTTGCCGCCCGTGCGAACGAGCTTGACGATGTTCGTGTTGAAACCGATCGCCGCCATGGCCATGACGATAAAGAACTTACTCAGCTCCTTGATAGGCGCGGTAACCGCGGCGGGCAGCGCGAACACCGTGGTGATAATGCTTGCCAGCACAAAGAACAGGATGAAGAACGGGAAGATCTTCTTAAGATCGAAGCTGCCCGCAGCCTGCGCGTCCTCGGTACGGCCCTCGGCGGCAGCGGGCTTGGCCTTTCGCACCTGCCAAAACGCAAGCACCAGCGTGATGGGGATGATAGCGAGCGTGCGCGTAAGCTTGACGATCGTGGCGGAATCGAGCGTGTTGGCGCCGGGATGCATGCCATCCCATGCCGCCGCGGCAGCCGTCACCGACGAAGTGTCGTTTACCGCCGTGCCCGCGAAGAGGCCGAACCCTTCGTTCGAAAGGCCGAGCATGCCGCCGAGCGTGGGGAACACGAGCGCCGCGATCACGTTGAACAAGAAAATCACGCTAATAGCCTGCGCAATCTCCTCGTCGTCCGCGTCGATAACCGGAGCGGTGGCTGCGATAGCAGAGCCCCCGCAAATGGAGGAGCCTACGCCCACGAGCGTCGAGATCTTGCTCGGGATGCGAAGCGCTCGGCAAAGCACGAAGGAAATAATGAGCGAGGTGGCAATAGTGCTCACGATGATGGGGAGCGACGTGGCGCCGACCTGTGCAATCTGGGCCAGGTTAAGGCCAAAGCCCAAAAGGATCACCGCATATTGGAGAATCTTCTTCGAGGTAAACTTCACGCCCGCCTCGAGCGGAGCCGCCGACGAACCGGGCACAACGAGCGCCAGCACCATGCCTATGAGGATTGCGAACACCGGCCCGCCAATCACCTCGAACTGCTTGCCCAGCAGCCATGCCGGCACCGCAATAACCAGGCAAAACAGAAGGCCCTTCCAAATATGCCTCGCATCCTTGACCAAATCCATACGCTCCCCTTCAATCTGGCATGTACGTTCGGCCACCATGGTAGATGAGCTGTATATAATTATTTCTATCGTTATACTTATTTATATATAAGAATTCTTTATGCTTAGGACCAGGCCATGCTCGATTACCGCGCGCATACCTTCATCATTGCCTACCGCCTGCGGAGCTTCACGCGCGCCGCGGAGGAGCTCCATATCACGCAGCCCGCGGTCTCGCAGCACATCAAGCAGCTGGAAGCCCGGGTTGGCTGCAGCCTCTTCGAGACGCGCGGGCGCGCCGTTCGTTCCACGCCCGCAGGAGACCTTCTCTACCGGAGACTTTCCGTTATGGCAAACGACGAAGCGCGTATCATCGATGAGCTTCGTCGGCTCGATAGCGCCACAGCCGTTCCGCTTCGCCTAGGGTGCACCCGCACCATCGCCGACTACGTCGCGCCCCGTCTGCTCGCCAAGCATGCGCAGCGCCATCCCGAGCAGACCGTGCATCTTAGGAGCGCAAATACCCGCGATCTGCTCACCTCGCTCGAAATGGGCGAGCTCGACCTCGCGCTTGTGGAGGGACCGTACGACCGCAGCTCCTTCGACGGCTCCGTGCTTTCCACGGAACCGTACGTCGCGGTAGCCTCTCCGCGCAAGGCCCAGAGCGCGCACGCTCTCTCCGACCTTCTCGCGCACCCGATTATCGTGCGCGAAAAAGGCTCGGGAACACGCGAAATCTTGGAACGCATGCTAGCGGCGCAAGGGCTTGAGCTCGGCGACTTCGCTTCGGTTATCGAGGTCGCAAGCATCCCCGTTATCAAAGAGTTCGTTCGCGCGGGCCGGGGCATCACGTTCATCTACCGCGTAGCCGTAAGCGAGGAGCTTTCCCGCGGTGAGCTGGTAGACCTAACGCCAGCCGACTGCGCCGCGCACCATGATTTCACGCTTATCTGGCAACAGGGCAGCGCTTATGCCGAATCCTACCGCGCGCTGCTTGATGAATGGCGCAGCGATTTGCTCTGATGCATCAAAACGTTTTTGGCGCGAAGCCCAAAACGGCCCCCGGATGAGTCCATCCAGGGGCCGCGCTAACGCCATGCTGCATCAGGAGCTAGGCAATCGCCAGGCTTGCATTGCGCCCTACTCCACCGTCACGCTCTTGGCAAGGTTGCGGGGCTGGTCAACATCGCAGTCGCGCATGATGGCAACCTCGCGCGCCAGGAGCTGGAGCGGAACCGTCGCCGTAATGGGGCAAAACGCATCGCGCACCGGCGGAATGTAAATCACGTGATCGGCAATCTGCTTGATGTCCTCGTCGCCCTCGGTAGCCACAACGATAATCTTTGCCCCGCGCGCCTCGCATTCCTTGAGGTTCGACACGGTTTTATCGTAGGTGGGGCTCTTGGTGGTTACCGCGATCACGGGGAAACCAGGGTCGATAAGCGCGATGGGACCGTGCTTCATCTCCCCTGCCGCATATGCCTCGGCGTGCAGGTAGCTGATCTCTTTGAGCTTGAGCGCGCCCTCGTGCGCGATGGCCGCACCCATGCCGCGCCCCACGAACAGCGCGGAGTGGGCGTCCTTACAGGCAAGCGCCGCCTCATGGACCGCCTCGGCCTGCGTGTCGAAAATCCATTGGATCTGCTCGGCCGTGTCGCCTAGCTCGCGGAAGAGCATGCGGACCTGACCCGTCGTGAGCTTGCCCTTTACCTGCGCAAGCAGCAGGGAAAGTAGCGTGAGGGAGACCACTTGGCCAATGAAGCTCTTGGTAGAAGCCACCGCGATCTCTTTATTGGCCTTGGTGTAGATGACGCCGTCGCTCTCGCGCGCCACGGGGCTTCCCACAACATTGGTGATGCCGAACACCTTGGCCCCTTTGATGCGTGCATCGCGGATGGCCGCCAGCGTGTCGGCCGTCTCGCCAGACTGGCTCACCGCAACGACCAGCGTCGAGGGCGTGATGATGGGGTTGCGGTAGCGGAACTCGCTCGCCGCCTCCACTTCGCACGGGATTCGCGCCCACATCTCGATGAGGTTCTTAGCGATAAGGCCCGCATGGTAGCTCGTGCCGCATGCGATCACGTACACGCGGTCGATAAGGTTGAGCTCTTCGTAGGTAAGGCCGAGCTCGTCGATATCCAGCTCTCCGCCGATCATGCGGCCCACCAGCGTGTCGCGCACCACGCGAGGCTGCTCGTGAATCTCTTTGAGCATGAAATCGGGATAGCCACCCTTTTCGGCCATGTCGATGTCCCAGTCGATGTGCGTGATGGCCGGCTCGATCGCCGCGCCCTCGGCATCGGTGTAGGTGATTCCTTCCGGCGTGAGACGAGCGAACTGGCCGTCCTCGAGCACCACGACATCGCGCGTTGCGTCGATGACCGCGATGACATCCGAGGCAACGTAGCTGCCGTCCTCGCCGCGCCCGATGATGATGGGGCTGTCCTTGCGAGCCACAGCGATGACGCCGGGCTCGTCGGCGCACAGCGCAGCGAGGCCATACGCGCCCACCACATGCGTTGTCGCCTCGCGCACCGCAGCCATAAGGTCATGCGAGCCAGGCTGGGCGGGCTCGCCCGTTGCTGGGTCTGCGGGACGTCCCTCGTAAGCCTCCTCGATAAGATGGGCGAAAACCTCGGTGTCGGTATCGCTCGTGAAGCGATGGCCTCGACGTTCAAGCTCCTCGCGCAGCTCTGCGAAGTTCTCGATGATACCGTTGTGCACGACGGCGATCCTACCGTCGCAGCTCGTGTGAGGATGCGCGTTCGCGACGCTCGGGCGGCCGTGCGTCGCCCAACGAGTATGACCGATGCCGCAGGTCGATGCGGTGTCGACGTGCTCGAGCTCGGACTCGAGCCCGGCCACCTTCCCAACGCGACGGTGCACGTCGAGCTCCATGGCGGAGGCAGACTGCCGCTCGAGGGCGATGCCTGCCGAGTCGTAGCCGCGATATTCGAGCCGTTTAAGGCCATCGATGAGTACGTTTTTCGCTTGGCTGAAACCGGTGTAGCCAACGATTCCACACATGGGGGCGCTCCTTTGCAACGATGATTACCGTATGAGGCGGAAGATGCCGTCGCAGAAATCGGCGCACCACAGGTCGTGGCCAGACGCACGCGGCGCGTTCACCCGCAAAGCTATGGCCATCGGCCCGCCCAGGCGCGCACCGCCGCAAGACTAGCCTTTTCCCACTGATGGCACATTGTAACAGCCGAGTGGTGCCCGGATTGGCCCCTGTGGTATGTAAACATCAATACCAGACAATCTCCTAAACTGTGGAGGGGTGAATAAACTGCCTCGCGGCGGCGTTGGGTAAATCTTGGCCCCGTGTAACTCCATGTTTGCAGCAGCGAACACACCCAGCGACGCCGACTCATATGCGACGCCGACCGGCCGATCTTCTACCGACCTGGTCGTCGCATGCCGAAACTCCCTGAAATGTGGAAATGCACACACAATTAAGATTCTGCTTGAATTGAAAGACCTCACATCGTAATATATTTTCTTGCACCAGAGGTGCACCAGATATTGCGGGGTGGAGCAGTCTGGTAGCTCGCCGGGCTCATAACCCGGAGGTCGTAGGTTCAAATCCTGCCCCCGCGACCAAGAACTTTTAGCAGCTCAGGAACGGTAAAAGTCCTGAGCTGCTTTCTTTTTTCCAACCGGCTCGGACGCCGTTGTCATCAGGGCCCTCTCGGCCATAGGGGGAGCGGGCTAGATTGCCCTCCATCGCGCGGCCTTCCCGATGACTCCATCGTTGTCGACCGTCTTGTCGACGTTCTTCATCTTGGCGAGCAGGTTAGAAACCCGCTTTGACTTCTGCCGGTCGCTAAGGCCAGCCGGAAGCAGATCGTCCAGGAGCGCCACGATCTTCGCGCGCGACGCGGGCCCGGTCTCAGAGAGCATCTGGAGGATGAGCGACTTGCACGCTTCCTCGTTAAGCCCCTTGCTCCTCGTGTATGTGACCTCCTGACCAGTCTCAGCGGCGAGGGAGTTTGTGATTGAGAGCTGGGGGGGGGGTATCTTCCCTCCACGAGTTTGAGCTCGTGGAGCCTCGCCGCCTGCTCCCGGGTGACTTCCTCGTGCTTCTGGACCTTGTCGAGGAGATAGACGATATCCATGGGAAGATCGGGACGGGCATAGAGCAAGCGGTTGTAGCTCTCATTGATCGACTTGCCGAAGATGGTGACCTCGACGCGGTTCGGATCGCCGAGGTCGTACGTTGGTAGCGGAAAGCATCTGCCTTTCGAGCTCGTGGATTTCCCTGAACGTCATGCGGTTGTTAGTGTGCCCGGCAACCTCCCGCTTGAGCGACTGGAGTTTGTCGGGTTGTCCCTGCGATATGCGGTTCCGCAAACGGCTTTGTCGTTGTCTATGCCGAAGAGGAGCCATGCGTCCTGCTTGCCTCTCAGAACTGCCTCGTTGCTCAGCGCCGAGAAGTACCTTCCAAGGTCCTTAAAGCTGAAGTCGTGTTTGGCCTCCTTGAGCTCGACGACCTCGGTCTCGTACGGCTTCTCGATTCCGCCGATTAGTTCTATCACGTCAGAGTTGCTGTAGTACCAGGTTGCTCCAGTTGGTTCCGATAGCCGTAAACAAGTCTTATTTATGACTAAAACGGGCTGCCAGGCAATGATTTAGTCCTATTTTACGACTAGGAAGAACTTGATTGAACTTCCCATTGCGCTAAAAACATCTAGAGGAGTAACGACAAGTCCAATCTACGCCGTTCGTTTTTCGGAACTATGTGCCCTTAGCCATGACAGCGGGCTTGCTTCCGTTGATGAGGATGGGGCATATTATTTTTAAGCCACGCGCAGCAGCGTCTCGGCTATGAACAAAAACCAACTTCTGCCTACTCGGTCAACGGGGTGCCTTCGTACAGCACAACCGCATATCCTGGTCTCGCATCCATTCACCAGCATTCACACTCACACCCCATCCCCATTCGCCCGCCGGCATACGGCTGAAGCCTGTAAACGGTAGTTCGCCTTTTGAACCATAGGCCACCATTGGAACTGGATACAGTAGTTTCAAAAGACAACACCAAGGACTGGGGGCACACCATGCGCGAAGCGCCCACTTCGTTCGCCAACCGACCGTTTATCTGGGGATCCGCCAACTCGGCCTATCAATGCGAAGGCGCGTGGAACGAAGATGGCAAAGGCCTGGGAGAGTGGGATTACTTCAACGCCATCCCCCACATGAACGTCAATGGAATCGACGGCAGGCAAGCCAGCGACTTCTACCACCGGTTCCGCGAGGATATCGCCCTCATGGCACAAGGCGGCCAGAACTCCATTCGCCTCTCCATCTCATGGAGCCGCATCCTTCCGGAAGGCCGCGGAACGGTTAACGAAGAAGGCGTCGCGTTTTACAACGAGCTCATTGACTGCTGCATCGAATGCGGTGTGGAGCCCACAATCACGCTCTTCCAGTACGACCTACCGTACGCCATCGCCTGTGAAGGCGGTTGGTCCAACGTTGCCACCGCGGATGCCTTCAGCGAATATGCCCGCATATGCTTCGAGCGCTTCGGTGACCGGGTTTTCCTTTGGTCCACCGTGGACGAGCCCCAGTACTATAGCTACTGCGCCAACTTCCTTGGCATATATCCGCCCTGCCATAAGCTGGACATGCAATCGTTCCTGCAGTGGCAATACGTGCAGATGCTCGGCAGCGCAAAGGCCATCAAGATGTATCACGATATGGGGCTTCCCGGAGCTATCGGCGTCATCCACCACGATTGCAACGTCGAGGTAGCCCCCGGAACAGAAGATCCCGAGCGCGTTTACCGGGCGGCGGACTTCTTCTACAACCGCCTCATCCTGTGCCCAGCAGTTTTCGGATCCCTTCCGCCTGAAACCGACGAAATGCTCGAGGCGCTCGGCACCTACCTCTACCGCGTCCCAAACGATGAAGAAATCCTCGCAGCGGGCACGGTTGACTTCCTGAGCCTCAACGTTTTCTGTCGGAAATATGTGACCAACTGGCATGGGGCACCTTCCAGCGCTTCCGGCAACGTAAAGGGGTCTGGAAGCAAAAGCGTCGAGGGACAGGTCGTCGCGCCGCTATTCGAAACCGCTTTTGACGAAACGGTTGAGCACAATCAATGGGGGCGCGAGCTGCTGCCGCGCATCATGTACTCGTCTCTCATGCGCATCAAAAACGAATATGGAAACCCACCCGTAGTGGCAGAAAACGGCCACGGCGCCTATGAGGTGCCCGATGAAAACGGATACGTGGCAGACGACGACCGGATCCGCGTAATCGGCTCGTTCATCGACTATCTCGAACAGGCCAAGCGCGAGGGCGCGAATGTGTGCGGTTATTACTATTGGTGTACGATGGATCTATACAGCTGGATCAACGGGTACGAGAAGCGCTATGGCCTTGTGCGTGTAGACTTCGATGATGATTTCCGCCGCATTCCAAAAAAGAGCTGGTCGTGGTTCCGCGAACTCGGCAAGCGGTTCAAGAGCTAGCGGACGCATGATAAGCTGACCCTCGATGTACCAAAACGCACACGTTGCGCCACCCCAACCCGCAGGCTGTCCGTTGCCACGCCGTGCGGTACAGAGAGAGGTATCAAGTGAGCGCAAATAGTTTCGGCTTGCTCAACTCCCTTGCAGGCATTCTTAATTCTCAGCGACGCGACTCGGACTACGCAATCGCCCGCTACCTCATCGAACGGCTCAGCGACATCAACGCGCTATCGATTACCGACATCATGGAGAACGCATTCGTAACGCGCTCGGCGGTGCGGAGGTTCTGCAACAGAGTCGGCTTCGACAGCTTCAGCGACTTCAAAGCCCGCATGACCACCGCAGCGTATCCAAGCGACCTCAACCATCGGGACCTCGAATTAAGCATCGACGGATATCGGGCGACACTCGATAGCGGCATCTCAAACACATTTGAAAAGCTGCACCAAGCCGTACGCACCGAAGATATTGTCGAGCTCGCTCAAGATATGCACGCCCGCACGCATGTGGTGCTCGTGTGCGCGGGCAACACAACGGGCGTGCTCGAGCGCTTCCAGCAAGAGCTTTTCTACGTCAACAAGTTCGTCCAACTGACCACAGACACGTACCGGGAGCGGCTCCAACATGCCGCATGGAATCCCGACAGTCTCCTTGTTGTCGTCTCGGCATCCGGCGTCTTCGCTCGAGAATCGGCAGAATGGCTTCGCGAGATCGATGCAGAAAAACGGCTGGTCACCGCCTGCCCCTCGTTCGACGGCCAAGATATTTACGACCGCATCTACCAGCTGCGACCAGAAGGCGACGAGTCGGATTTCGACCGCCTCGGCTTATTTGGAAAGTACGGTACGACGTACTTCTTCGACCTCCTGAGCGCCTGCTATCTTAGCCGCTTTGCATAGCTGTACCATAAGGCCCGGACGCGGATAGGGCACGTGACCAGACCGGCAAGCAGTCCCACTCCATGAGCGAGGCAAATCTGACCCCAAACGGTAGTTCAAGTAATGAACCACGAGGTTTCCGTCATCTTTTGTAACGTTTTGGCTAGCGAGGGGATGGTACCAACGCAAGCGCTCTCCCTCGCGTACGCAAGACACGCGGCGGCGGCCCGCCGTATGAGCGATCAGATGGGAGCGCCGGTATGACCGACTATGGCACATTTGCCGACCAGATAATCGAAGGTGTGGGCGGTATCCAAAACATCTCAAACGTGACGCACTGCTTTTCGCGTCTCCGCTTCACGCTTAAGGACCAGTCCCTCGTCGACGAGGCTGCCCTGAAGTCCCTCGACGGCGTGGCGGGGACCGTAATCGCCGCGGGACAATACCAAGTCGTCGTTGGCAACGAAGTGGCGAGCGTCTTCAAAGAGGTCTCGGCGCGCGTAACCGGCGCAAACAGCTCCGCAGAACCAGGTAGTGCGGGCACGAAGAAGGGTATCGGCTATTGGATCGGTATCCCGCTGAACACGATGTCTGCCACCATCACGCCGATTCTTCCCGGCCTGGTAGTCACCGGTCTTTTCAAGGCAATCGTGTCCATCCTCACGCTCGCCGGCATCGTCGACACGGCGAGCCAAACGGGCCAGCTGCTCAACGCCATCGGGGATGCGTTCTTCTACTTCATGCCGTTCATCGTTGCATGGAGCGCCTCGATTCATTTTCAGTGCAACAGCGTCATTTCGATGATGCTTATGGGCATTCTCATGCACCCCACGTTCTCTGGACTTGTAGAAGAGGGCGGCGCCATCGCGCTGTTCGGCCTACCGGTGCACGCAATCTCCTATAGCGCATCGCTGCTGCCTGCGCTGATTACCGTATGGGTTCAGTCCAAGATCGAGCATGCCATCATGAGCACGCCCGTCGCCAAGCTCGGCCAGCTGCTGAGCCAGCTCCCGGTGTTCATCATCATGGCCCCGCTGACCCTCCTTGTCACCGGCCCGGTGGGCTCCATTATCGGTGAGGTCATCGCAAGCGCCATGCTCACGCTCTACAACGACTTCTATGTCATCGGCGTGTTCGCGGTCTGTGCCCTGATGCCCATCTTCATCCTGACCGGCAGCCACTGGATTTTCATGCCGACCGCCCTTTCCAACCTTGAGACCATGGGATTTGACCCCTTCCTGTGGGTTGGTTTTGCCGTCATCAACTTCTCTCAGCTTGCCGTCGCGCTTGCCATCTTTTTCAAGGCCAAGAACCGCGATATCAAGTCTTTTGCCGGCTCCGCCGCCCTGCCCATCGCGACCGCCGGAATCACCGAACCGTGCATGTACGGTTTGACGCTCAAGCTGAAGCGCCCCTTGGTCGCCACCTTCATCGGCTGCGCCGCGGGCGGCATCTTCTGCGCCTTCGCCCATGTAAAGGTCTACGAGCTGGTCACGGTCTCGCTGCTTTCGCTCCCCCAGTTCATCGATCCTACGGGTAGCAACAACTTTGTCATGGCGATCATCGGTATGGCCATCACGTTCGCCGTAACGTTTGCCGCTACGTGGATACTTGGCTTTGACGAGAAGGATTTCGAAGAGGAATAGGCTCGAATCGACCCCTCTAACTGAAGGCCCCGCCTGCCGCGATTGAATTGCGGACAGACGGGGTCTTCATTATGTGCCGACTTGGCCGTGCACTTCGTCGCGCCTACCCCGGCTGCGCGCTCCGGCCGCGCGGGCAAGGCCCATGTACCCAGCCCAGCTATCTCAGCAGGTATTGCGCCAAATCCCTGCGAGCATTGATCCCGAGTTTATGAAACGCACTGGTTAGATGGGCCTTTACGGTATTTGACGAGATGCCCAAGTGGGCACCAATCTCTTTATTCGACCAATCACGGGCAACAAGCATCGAAACGACGAACAGACGAGAAGTCGAACGAGGATAGATCCAGGCTCGTCAGTCTCTTACAGTCGGCGAACATGAGGAAGAAGTCGCGCACGGCGGATGTATCGAAGCCCGACAGGTCAACCCATTCAAGCTCTGCGCAGCCCCAGAACATCCTGCTCATGCGACGCACGCCGACCGTCTCGAACCGCGACAGGTCGAGCGACCTGAGCCTGCGGCACCGGCTGAACATGTTCGCCATGGTGGCGGCAGACGAGGCATCGAATCCCGAAACATCGAGCCACGTGAGCTTCGAGCAGCTCGCGAATATCGACGTGAAATCGCGAACTCGTGCGGTGTCGAGCCCCGACACATCGATTGCGATGAGCTCGTCGCACCCGTTGAACATGTTGCTCATGTCGGTCACCTGTGATGTGTCGAAATGGGAGACGTCCAGCGTCTGCAGCGACGAACACGCGCTGAACAGGTCGCCATGTTCGTGACGCGCGACGTATCGACCAGCGAGAGACCCTCGATGCTCTGCAGCTCCCGGCAACCCGCAAACCAGCCCCGCATGCTGACCGGGGCAATGGGCGCCGTGACGAAGGCGCGCGCGACGCCGCTCCACGGCTGAGCCCAGCGCACGGTGTTGGCCTCGGGCATCTCGGGATCGTCTGCGGGCTCGACGATGGACGGATACCCCGTTTCCGGAACCTTGAAAGGACCGGAGAGAAGCTTGAGCCGATACAGCACGTTTCCCTCTGCATAGCTGGAACGCGCGCAGTCCCACGGCGTGGCGCCGAACACGACCAGCGCGGTGCAGTCCTCGGCAAGCGCCTCGCCGGTGGCCGGCTGCGTCTCGTAGATCGACGCGTATACCAAAGAGGACTTCGTCATCGGATACCCTTTCTCGAAAAGCAGGCTCGGCGGGAACGCCGCCTGAACGAATGCCCTGCCCAGGCGGCGCGAAGGGCTTTATGCCGCATCAAGGCAGACCGTGCGGCTTTCGGAGGATAGTAAGAAGGTGACCTGCTGGCGCGCGCCGGCGAACAGCAAGCCGTCGCCGTCGCGCAGCACCACGGAGTCACCCCGCTCGAGCGTAGCCACGATCCGCCCGTCGCGCACCACCGTGGTGCCGTTGGAACCCAGCTGCTCGAAGCGCCATATCTCCTGCGCCGTATCGTAAGCAAGGCGCCCGTGCCTGCGGGACACCAGGTAGAAGTCCTCGGAATACGGCAGCATGATATCCGCCTGGTCGGAACCGTCGCCGCGCTTGACGCCAACCGTCATGCCATCGCGGAGCGGATAGCGCTTGTGACCGAACGCCAGGATGCCAAGGGGGGCTTCCGTCATGGGGCAGGGCGTGAGGGACGGTGCCTCAAGGACGTCGCGCTCTGCCATGGTTGCGGTGCCGGCTTCGGGCGCGGTGCCGATCACGGGCGTGGCGCCGGCTTCTGCCGCGTCCTCGACGACCGCCTCGCCGCTGAAGACGTCCTCGGGGTTGGCGCCCGCGACCGCGTTCCCGGCGACCACGGGAGCATCACCGGCAGCCACAGCCACAGTCCCGGCGGCCACGGGCGCGTCACCAGCAACCTCGTCGTGCACATCCGCCTGCTCGTCCGGCGTATCGAAGTAAAAGGACTGCACAATGAGTTCGTCGTCGAGCAGCGCCATGGTCGGGCAGATGGTCACGCGCGGCGACAGGTCGCACCCGAGCTTGCGGTGAAGCTTGGCCTGGACCGCGCCCTCGATGCGCGTGCAAATCTCCGCGGTGCCGTGCCCGTAGTACATCCGCCACGCGGACACGGGAACCTGGATCTCAAAGCGGTCGGGGCACTGGATGTCCGTCACGCCACCGCCCCAGTCGACCAGCCCTCCCATCGCCTTGGACACGACCGCCTCGATGACCTCGCTCGGCGCGGGCGCGACCACCGAATCGCCGCTCAAGCCGGCAATCCACAGGCGGAGCTTGATGATGGGATGAGCATACGAGATGGCGTCGAACAAGCGGGCGAATCGGCGCTCGACGGCGTCGAGCTTGGCGGCGGAGGAGGCATAGGCGCGGTTGGTGCGGCAGCTGTTGCTGTACTTCATGGCGACGTCCTTTCTGGTTGGCTGCCGGTCGTCGAGGCTAGTGTGCCATCGCCCAATCGTCCCGTTGCGCAACCTTGTCCCGCAACAACTCCTGGCAGCCCCGCACCAGCGCTGTCACCACGTCGAGATCCACGGTGTCTGCTGCCTGCTCGGCATCTCGCTGCGGCGCACGTCGATCACGACCGCCGTCGCGTTGTCGCTCCGTTCGCCGCCCGCCTCTGCCGCCTCGAGGACGATGCTGCGCGATGCCGTGCACGGCTCACCGTCGAGGAAGAGCAGCTCTGCTATGCGCGCCGTGGGCAGCTGATCCCACACGCCATCGCTGCACAGAAGAATCTTCATACCCTCCCGCATCGGCATGCTCGCTGTCTGCAAGGGGGCGTTGCCGCCGTTTCGCAGCACATGGTATCCCATCGCGGCGCGAAGCGCATTGCCCCCCGCACGGATGCGGCCCCGATCGTTGCCGAATACGTGCTCAAGCCCACCGTCATCGCACAGGACGTAGGCGGTCGAATCGCCCATCCTGCCGAACACGAGCTCCCCCTCGCACGCAGCCACGGCGACCAGGGTTGCCCCGGACCCCTCGCCCAAACATGAGGACACCTTGCTCACGAATGCATCTACCGAGACGAACGCCTGATACATGCACCACTCGCCGAGCGCCCAGCGACCCGCCGCATCTCCGACAGCATCGAGGGCCGATTTCCATGCCTTGTCGAACGCTCCGCAGCACAACCTGGACATGACGTCGCCGAACGGCGCGCCGCCAATCCCGTCGCTCAAGCAAGCGCAGTCGTCCCCGTACCAAGCGCAGTCCTCGTTGCCCAAACGGGCGCCGCGCTCGCTTGAGGACGCCGCGACGAGCATGAAATCCCGCACATCTGAGATGTCCTCGACGGAATGGCGTTCGACCGGAGCTTCCTGGGAAGCCGCACCATGAGATAGCTCGTCAACGGGCAGGGCAAGGGACTCGGCGCTCATCTCGGAGCCCGAGCCGGCACCCAGGTCGAACCCGACACCACCCAGTTGCTTGTCTTCGTGGTTATGCATGGTCGTATCCTTTCGATTCGACGGATCGTACGACCCGATTCTCCCTGTGCGAATCGCGCACGTTGTGCAACCGTGCATCTGCGTCTACACGAGCACCTCGAACCGATAGTTCTCGTCGCGCATGCGGGATGCCCATGAAAAGTTGGCGGCACAGTAGTCGCCAGACAGCACACGGCGCGGAAAGATGCAGATAAGATCGCCATGGTGCAATTCGCAGCTATCACCCTGCAGCAGCACCGACAACGCCTCAAGATCGGCCGGCGTCACCAGCGTGCCGTACCTGCTGCCCTGCCCGTCGGTGCCCACGTCGGCAATTGTCCAGCGCCCACAATCGAACGTGATCTCGCAGTGATGCCGCGAGGCGTACGCCGCGCGGGTGACGACTGGGCAGCGCCCGCGGTCAGCGCACCATGCGCGATCCTCGCGACCGATACGCGCGCCCTGCGTCTCCGAAAAGCGGTAGACCGTCACTGCTCGGGCGCCGTCGTCGAGCTGTATTGAGTAGTCGAGCGGATCAGGGCCAGCCATCACGACGGGCACCAGCTGGGCCTCCCGCAGCGCAGAATCCGTAACGACGGGGGCAATCCCCCCGACACTCACCGGCGTCTCGCGCAAGGCAAAGCCCATCTCCTGACGGTTGTCGCGCGCACCAGCCAAGCTCGCGTACACGCACGCCGCGATCACTCCGCGCTGCACGTCCTTGATGGTCTCAACGTTATCGGCGAGCACCATGTCCAGCCGTCCAGTCTCGTCATCAATGGCCTGCCAAAAGCCTGGCAAATCGTAGGCGAGGCCATCGGCCTGGAGCGCCGCGCTGAACGCCGTGCGGAACGCATCGGTCCGGATGAAGTTCGCCTTGAGCTCTTTCCACAAGTCGATATCCAAAAAGATTCGACCCGTCGCTTCGAGGTCGTGCGCGACGTCGCGCGCATTCTCGTCCAACAGCTTAGCTACCCGCGAGCCGCGAGCCGTGCGGTCACGAACCAGATGCGCAAACGACGCGTACCTCGACGTCGCTGAAAAGCTCCGCTGTGCTCGAGCGAGCTCGTCTTGGGGCGACAAGCGGTAGACGCGGCTCGCGTCGTACTTCGATTTAACAGCGTTGTCATATGAGGCGAGCACCTGGCACTCGGGCACGCCCGAGAACTCCCTGCAAAACGCCTTGATGAACGTCTTGAGTGCTTCGGCCATAGCGCGATCCTTCCCTGAGACGACCTGCGACCGCAAGCGACGACCGCAACCTCAATGAATGTATCTGACTCAGCCGTTAACGGTTCCTTCCGTGGCAGATCTTGAATTTCTTCCCACTTCCGCAAGGACACGGATCATTGCGCCCCACATTAGCGTAAGAATCGGCATCGACCGCGGTATCGGCATACGAACGACCGACCACCTCGAAAAAGGGGCAGTCTTCGAACATGAGAGCGAGATCGGTGCCCTCAGGAATGGAAAACGGCCATCCCTTGAGGTTGTCAAGCGAGGTGCAATCTGCGAACATCCAGCTCATGTCGGAGGCAGACGAGGTGTCGAAGCCCGAGACGTCGAGGGATCTCAGGGAAGAGCAGCCTGCGAACATGCACGTGAAATCCTCAACACGACGCGTATCAAAACGCGAGACATCGAGTTGCCTCAGATTTCCGTCGTTGAAGAACATGTGACGCATGTTCGTGACGCGGGACGTATCGAACCGCGAGACGTCGAGCTTCCGCAGCGACGAGCAGCCGTTGAACATCGACTTGAACGACTCTACATGCGGCGTCCTGAAGCTGGAGACGTCGAGCGCCTCGAGCCCGCCGCAGCCGTAGAACATCCAGCCCATGTCCGTGGCAGACGAGGTGTCGAACCCCGAGACGTCGAGCTCCCGCAGCGAGGAGCAGCCGCAGAACATCGACTTGAACGACTCGACGTGCGGCGTCCTGAAGCCGGAGACGTCGAGCCGTCGCAGCGAGGAGCAGTCGTTGAACATGAAGTCAAATGACTGGACCTTGTCCGTCTTGAAGCGTCCAACATCCAACACGACGAGCGCCGAGCATCCATCAAACATGCTGGCCATGGAGATGACCTTCGATGTGTCGAAGCCACCCACATTGATCCCCTGCAGCGCCGCGCACCCGTGGAACATGGCGTTCATGCGCTCGACCTGCGAGGTGTCGAACCCGAACACGTCCACGTATTCGAGCGACGAGCAATCGTGGAACATGAACTGCATGTCAGTCACCGCAGAGGTGTCCAGGCGGTCGATGTGCAGCAACTCGGTAAGGTTTTTGCACCCCGCAAACCACGCGCGCATCCTCGCAGGGCGAACCTTGGTCAAAAAGTCGACGATTTTGATACTCTGCCAGGGAGAATCGCTTTGCCACTCCTTCACGCCCCACCCACCGCAGCTCATGTCGTAGCACGGCCCCACGTGTTCGGCAGCGTACGTCACGCCGCGGTAACGGTATTCCCGAATGTCTACGGTTTGCTTGCTGTCGCCGAAGACGAGCAGGTCGGCCTCTGCGTCCGAAAACGGCGTGCCATCGGGGCCGGTCAGCTTGTACACACCGGCGAGTACGACGCCCGACTCGACACGGGCACCCTGCTCGGAGCCGCCCCCATCCTCGAGCGTCGGCGTGACTTCGGGCACGTACGTCATCTGCTGGAAACGCTCGTCATCCGTACCCTCCGCCACCCGCGTGAGCAGGCGACGAATATGGAGGCGATCGCGGTCGCGCGGATCCCAGGCGGTGCAGAGCGCGATCGCCTGGCCAAGCAGCAACTCGCGCTCCTCATTCATATAGTCTGGGAGGCTCAGGCTATCGCGCTTCTCCTCGATCAGTGCACGAAACGCATCGTCGTCATCGAGCTTCACCTCTCCACGCCAGAAGCCCGAAACATCGCCGCGCTTGGCGTACTGCACCGAATACCTCGGCGCCTTGCGCAGCGCGAGCTGGTACATCAGGGCGCCGAGCGACCAAAGATCGACCTCTGGGTCGTTGCGCAGGTCATACAGCTCATCGTGCTCGCGGCAGGCTTCCGAATCCCTCTCTCGCAGCGCGAACTTGGGGATTGACTCCGGGGCGCAGTACTCCACCATGCCCATACGCGGGTGCACGCCCGGCGCAAATGAAGGGGTTACGTCCTCGTCCGCATACTTAGACTGGCCGAAGTCGATCAGATAGACCCAATCGAAGACCCCGTCATCCGAAGAGCGCCGCACGTACACGTTCCAAGGCGACAGGTCGGCATGGGCGATCCCCCTCTTCTTCCCCTTCCCTTGCTCGGCAAGAAGGTCGAGTACATCCAGCATGCGCAGGCCGAACGTCG
>UMLF01048761.1_pt1 | contig 25717 bp, 13 predicted proteins | sample 1966501 | NCBI WGS metagenome assembly UMLF01 (sample SAMEA4836194, study PRJEB28245) | human gut metagenome | biome: gut microbiome; material: fecal sample | place: Denmark | collected 2008 | reverse complement strand
GCAATTGCTATAGTTTCTTGATGGCAGGACTCACTATATAGTGACTGCAAAATATAATTAGACCATCAACATAATAAGCAATATGTGATTCGGGCAATAACTTCCGGTATGGGAAGTTTTAGTTACTGTATATACAATGCGTCATCCTTAACATCCAGCACGATCTCCTCGCCCATATGCACATCACCACGAAGAATCTTTTTGGCTAACAGTGTCTCTACATTCTTCTGCAAGTACCGTTTCAACGGACGTGCACCGAAGGATGGATCATATGCCTGCTCTGTAACAAACGCTTTGGCAGCATCTGTCAAAGATACATGCAATTCTTTTTCTGCTAAACGTTCATTCAGCTCTGCAAGCAAGATATCAATAATACCGGTAATATCCTGCGGACGAAGCGGCTTAAAGAGGATCGTTTCATCCAAACGATTCAAAAATTCCGGACGGAAAGAAGCGTGCAGTTGATCCAGTACCGCTTTACGTGCTTCTTCGCTGATCTCTCCATTTTCATCAATGCCTTCCAACAAATATGAGGAACCAATGTTAGAAGTTAATATCAATATTGTATTTTTGAAATCAACGGTACGACCCTGCGAATCGGTAATCCGACCATCGTCCAACACTTGCAATAATACATTAAACACATCCGGATGTGCTTTTTCAATCTCATCAAACAGTACTACAGAATACGGTTTACGGCGTACTGCTTCGGTGAGCTGTCCACCTTCTTCATATCCAACATATCCCGGAGGCGCTCCGATCAGACGAGCCACGGAATGTTTCTCCATATATTCACTCATGTCGATACGAACCATATTCGTCTCGTCGTCAAACAAATATGCCGCCAAGCTCTTAGCAAGTTCCGTTTTACCAACACCTGTCGGTCCTAAGAACAAGAAAGAACCAATTGGTTTCGTAGGATCTTTGATACCTGCCTTAGAACGTAAGATTGCTTCTGCGACCAAACGGACGCCCTCTTCCTGTCCAATGACACGTTTGTGCAGTTCATCCTCCAAATGCAGTGTTTTTTCACGTTCGCCTTCCGTCAGTTTGGCGATTGGAATTCCTGTCCAGCGAGAAATAATTTTGGCAATCTCTTCCTCGGTAACACATTCCTGCACCAAAGTACGATCTTCTGCTTTTGCCTTTTCTTCTGCTGCCTCAAGCTGTCGCTCTAACTCCGGCAATTGTCCATACTGGATCTCTGCAGCACGGTTCAGATCATAGTTGCGCTTTGCCGTTTCAATCTCTGTACGAAGCGCATCTCTCTGCTCTTTCAACTTATTTACCGTATCGACAGATGCCTTTTCGCTATCCCACTTTGCTTTCTTAGCATTGAAATCATCGCGAAGTTCTGCCATTTCTTTTTGCAGTTCTTCCAAACGTTCCACAGACAAATGATCGGTCTCTTTCTTAAGTGCTGCCTCCTCAATTTCCATCTGCATAATACGTCTGCGCTCTTCATCGAGTTCTGCCGGCATACTATTTAACTCTGTCTTGATCATGGCACAGGCCTCATCGATCAAGTCGATCGCCTTATCTGGCAGGAAACGATCCGAAATATATCGGTTGGACAACGTTGCGGCTGCCACCAGCGAAGAATCCGTAATCTTGACACCATGGAATACTTCATAGCGTTCTTTCAGACCACGCAGTATTGAAATAGTATCTTCCACTGTTGGTTCATTGACCATAACCGGCTGGAAACGACGTTCCAATGCCGGATCTTTTTCAATATACATACGATACTCATCCAATGTCGTAGCACCAATACAATGCAATTCACCTCTGGCAAGCATTGGTTTGAGCATATTGCCGGCGTCCATAGCGCCATCGGTCTTGCCGGCACCGACAATCGTATGCAGCTCATCAATAAACAGAATGATCTGTCCTTCACTCTTCTTCACTTCTTCAAGAACCGCTTTCAAACGCTCCTCAAATTCGCCACGGTATTTCGCACCCGCTACCAAAGCACCCATATCCAACGCAAAGATCTTCTTGTCTTTGAGTCCTTCCGGCACATCTCCTCGAACAATACGCTGTGCCAAGCCCTCAACAGCGGCAGTCTTACCAACACCGGGTTCACCGATCAAGACCGGATTATTTTTCGTCTTACGTGAAAGAATACGCACAACATTACGAATTTCCGCATCTCGTCCGATCACCGGATCCAGCTTGCCATCTTTGGCACGTTCTACCAGATCTGTACCATATTTTTCCAACGTGTCATACGTTGCTTCCGGATTGTCACTGGTAACCCTCTGATTACCGCGCACCTCGGAAAGCACCTGCAAAAATCGCTCTCGATCGATCTGACACTGCTTAAACAACTGCTTGATCTCTTTGCTCGGATGCGCTAATACACTCAAAAACAGATGCTCTACGGAAACATATTCATCTCCCATCCGTTTTGCTTCATCTTCCGCATAAATCAATGCTTCATTTAAATATTTGTCAATCCGAAGATCGCCGCCGACAACCTTTGGACGTTTTTGTAAAAGTCCTTCTATCTGCGCCTGAAATGCTTCCGGTGCAATTCCCATTTTCTCGATCAGTTTGCGGATCAAGCTATCATCTACTGTCATCATAGCGGATAGCATATGCTCCTGACCGATTTCCTGGTGACCATGATCCATGGCGATTTTCTCACAGCCTTGTACTACTTCCTGTGATTTTTGTGTAAATTTACTGATATTCATACAATCACCAATCCTTTCTGTCTCAAACAAATCCATATGCCTACATAGCCTGCTAATGCTGAACTATGTAGTACACTATCTGACTATTTTGGTCCCTCTGATGATTGTTATATCACTTTTATTAGCACTCGTCAAGAGTGAGTGCTAATTTTTTATCATTTTCTTATTGACATGTCCTGCAAGCATACAAAATACATAGATCACAACCGCTATCAGCACGATCTTACCAATTGGCCATACATAAAGTACACCACCGGATCTTGATGCCAGACCACCATCCTGTGCCATGATCTGCGTGATGGCATAATGACTTACCATGTAACCACAGGCGATACCCGCCAAAATGCCTGCCAGACAACTGATCCCATTTTCCAAAAATATCATACGCTGCAACTGTCCTCTGGTCATCCCTGCCACACGGAACAGATAGATTTCCTGCCTGCGTGTCGATAAGTTTGCCATCGTAACATTATAGATCTGCATTAAGCAGATCAACAGCAAAAATCCTCCCACTGCCAAGCCGCATGTCCGCACGAGATCAAGTGTATTTTGTATCTCTCCATATATATCGGAATAAGTAATGTCATCATATCCGGTTTCATACAGTGTCGCCCAATGATAATTTGCATCTGTATATTTTTGATTGCATTTTTTGACATATGCATTGATCTCATCCGTCGGAAAGCGCAGATGTCTGTTTACACCTACACCGAGGCTAAGCCTTCCATAGCTTCTCCCATCTAATTCCGTCATATTCTCATAAGAGGCACTCGGAATAAAGTATTGAAACAATGATTGGTCTGCCATCATAATGCCGACATGACTTGGTACGTAGCTTGTCATCCAAGATGAGTTATATGTATCTTCCTTTATGATTGCCTGTATCTTAAAATGCTCTACGCTGCCCGCATCGATTTTGCATTGTTCCATAAGACTTCGCAGAGAAAAATAACTGTAATACGTTTGAGACCATAACTGCGTCTTCTGATACTTTGAAATGTCGTATCCCTTTTTTCGGACAAGAGCAGTAACCTTATCCCAGTATTTTTTTATGATCTTAGGATCTGCTTTTTCATCCGGTTCTTGCTGCTTTTTGTCCATCGCCTGCTTGACTGCTCTGATATCTTTGGTCACCTGTGCGTCTGCTTCTCTACTGATCACCTCTATGCTGTCGCCAACCTTATAGTCTGTCAATCGTTTGTCTGTTGCCGTCGCATCACCATTACTCGTATTTATATTGTATTCGTAATCACACAATACTACTCCATGCTCGCGAACCAGCTTATCGTAATCAATACTTCCCGCAACTAATTGTCTTTTCAAATGATCCAAATGCTTTTTATCATATCCGGCTACCGACAAAAAGGTTCTGCTCGTATCCAAATCTTTGTAGTGTGCCATAACATTGAGATTACTCAACGCAAAATCACTCTGTAAATATACCCCTGCATTTTTCACACTTTTTAACTTCCGTAACTCTTCGCTCCGATCTTTCAGCTCCGATAATGTGCTCGTTCCTTCCGAAACCAGTGCTTCCGAATATTCCTGATGCGACCCCTGCAAGCTGTTTTCAAACGTCGCATAGGTACTGTCAATACTTGTAAATACAATAGCAAACAGCATCATACTCACAGTCACTCCAACAAAAAGATAAAACTGCCCTCCCGGGCTTCTAGACATACTGCGCATGGCATATTCCCATTCTGCACCAAAAATACGTCCCATAAAGCGACTGCACCAATGGTTTTTGTGCTTCACCTGGCGTGTTTTTGATGTATTTGTTATGCCATAGCTGCCCCCTTGCAATACACGAGTCACCGACTGTTTGGAGGCCTGTCTTGCCGGCTCCAGCAATGCTAACATTGTCACTCCGATACATAATAAACCACTGAGAAGTACAGCGCTCAGCCGAAAATGGATCACTAATGGGACATTAAGATCCATCTGCGCGTTGAGCATTCCCTCTCCCAGTTTCAAAATACCGAAGCCAACACCTGTCCCAAAAGCGGTACTGATGAGTGTCAACAAAATCCCCTCAACACTGAGCATACAATATAACTGTCCACTGCTCATCCCGGCGCAGCGAAAGGCTCCATACTCCTTCATTCGTTCAAAAACAGGAAGCATCATGGTATTGCGGATCACAAGCATGGCAAATAGTGCAAATACAGCTCCCACCATCGCAAAAATTGCTTTTTCGGCTGCCACCGTCAGAGAATCATCAGCGCTGCCCTGACCTAAATGCACTTGTATATCAGGATCGACCTGTACCTGATAGCCCAACTTTTTTTCAATGAATTTCGCTGACTGATTGAGATTCGAATTATCTTTTACTTTCACATACAGCTCATATTGTTCGTCTGCCGGTACGCTGTTGTCCGAAGACACATTTTCCTCTGTATCATTTGCTGCATCGCTGTCATCGGCGGCTACATCTTCCTCTGTATCATTTGCTGCATCGCCGCTTTCATCGACAGCATCTTCCTCTGACACTGCCTCGGTGCTCGGCAATTTATATAAATACGTCCGCTCTACTTCAGGAAGTGCCGCAGCCTTTTTCTCCATTTCCTGAAACTTCTGCAGCGGCCACATGTCCTCGTCCGTAATCGAATCCTGTCCCACTGCAAATTCATTAATAGTAAGTTCGCAGCCTTTTCGCTCTTTCATCGCCGCATAATATGGATAATCCAGCAGCTCCATCCCCAAAGTAATGCTGCAAAAACATAAGACCACCGCGATCATGATCGCGATCAACGAATACAATGTCTGAAGCGGATGTTTCAAGCGATAGCGGATCGCCAACATTGCATAATATCTGAACTTATTCATCGCTCTCACCCTGTCCTTTCACATCGGAGGACAAGGCATGTTTGACTTTGACGTCCGATAAGATCACGCCATCCGACAAGGTGATGACACGATCCGCCATTGCCGCAATCGTCGGATCATGTGTTACAACAAGCAGTGTTAAGGAAAATTCACGGATTGCCTGATTCAATAAACTCATCACTTCCAAACCATTCTGATGATCCAAATTGCCGGTCGGTTCATCCGCAAACAAAAGACTGGGATGTGCAGCAAGCGCACGCCCGATCGCCACGCGCTGTTTTTGTCCACCGGACAGTTCCTGCGGCAAATGTTTCTCACGACCTTCTAATCCAAGAACATGTATTAATCGCTGCAAATACTCCTCATCCATACGTCTGCCATCCAACCGTACCGGCATTTGTATATTTTCCGCTACATTGAGGATTGGCACAAGGTTATATTCCTGAAATACAAAGCCAATCTGTCTACGTCGAAATACTGCTTTCTGTTTCTCTTTTAGCTTTAAGATATCTTCTCCCTCAAAAAACACCTCTCCCTCCTGCGGCTCGTCCATCGTACCAAGCAAATGCAGCAAAGTAGATTTGCCAGAGCCGCTGGCACCGGTCACCGCGATAAACTCCCCCTTATCCACGGCAAAACTCACGTGGTCCAATGCTACCAATGCATTCTCTTTTTTTCCATAGATCCTGGTTAGATTTTTTACTTCCAAAAATGCCATTTTTCCGCTCCCTTTCTCCCTTTCCACTCCCAGACAACTCCTTTCGCAGTCCCCCGGTGCAGTTTCATTATAGCAATCTGACCTTACATTTCCGTGAATTTCTATCTTACAATTTTGTAAGATTCGCAGGATAAGCAATCCAAACTTCCCATACCTCAAATCCCCCACAACCACATATTGCTTATTATGTCAATGACTATATAGCATTTTGCAGCCACCAAAAAATGACTTCTGCGATCAGTGAAGCAAAAATACAATTTCAAAGCTTGTATAACTTGGCTTGTTCGTACTGCTCTCTACCACAAGGGAGCCTCCCTGTTTCTCGATGATCTCTTTGGCAAGTGCCAGTCCGATGCCGACTCCTTCTGTCGATGCATCAGACGGATGTACACGGTAAAAGCGATTAAAAATCTTTGGTAATTCTTCTGCAGCGATCCCTGCACCATGATCCGTAATCTTTACGATAACTGCCATCTCCGAAGCAGACCAGGTTACTTCAATTTTTCCGTGTGATTCACTATACTCTCCGGCATTTTTCAAAAGATTATCAAGCGCTTCTAACGTCCATTCACGGTCACAACAGATAGACACCTCCGGATCTCCGGACAACACAACATTTAAATCTTTATCTATATAATTTGCGCAGACAGACTGCACACATTCCTGCAACAGAATGTTCAGATTCACCGGTTGTTTTTGCAGCGTTAACATACCGGTTTCGAGTCTTGTCAATTTAAGCAATCCAATGACCAGACGGTGTATCCGGATCGATTGCTTTTGTGCCTGATGCACCATATCAATAACAGCCGTGTCATCAGACTGTTGTGTAAACTTTTGCTCAAAAATATCCAAAAAAACCTGCAATGATGCAAGCGGTGTTTTGATCTGATGTGATATATCTGTCATCATTTTTTTGAGATATTGCTGTTCCTTTCGGCTCGATATTTCTCTCTGTCCCAAAATGCGTACACTCTCTAGTATGTGATGCTCTAATCGTCCGACCGCACCTTCCTGTTTACTAGATGATAATTTTTCATTCCAAACTTCTATAGACGTCTTTGCGCGATCCGGTTTAACACTATCTTCTAATATTTCCGCAAACACATCGCTTGCCTTATCAATTTTATGGCATATGTTTCCTACATACCAAATACTGTACCCCCAAAGTACAAGTATACAGACAAATGCCATGATATATTTCATATGCGTCATTGCCATATCCCAACCAAGCATTGGCAATACCAAATATATCCCATAACACAAAAGCGCAGTCAGCAGACATAATCCGAGTGATATACAAACATATTGTTTTACTATTTTTTCCTGCATAAACTTATTCCTCTCTCATTCTATAGCCCACACCACGAATCGTCGCAATACATGATTTTTCCTGATACAGATCAATTTTCTGACGCAGCCTGCGCATATAAACGGACAACGTGTTGTCATCTACAAAGGCCTCGTCCACAGACCATAACTGCTCCATCAATTGTTCACGGGTCAATATTTGGCCTCGATGATCGTAAAGTGTCTGAAACAGACGATATTCACTAAGCGTTAATGTGATTGGAACACCTTCCCGGTATACCTGCATATTTTTTTCATCTAAATAAAAGATTGGTTTCTTTTTGCTGTTCATATTTTCGGATAGCTTGTGCATCTTCTTGCTGTCTACACTGTCGGACAAATAATATGTTATCTTGTCATCCGCAGTTTCGGTCAGATTCGATATGTTTTTCTGATATTTTCTGGTATTTGCATATATCCGCGCGATCAATTCCTTCGTGCGAAATGGTTTGGTAATATAGTCATCTGCATACTGTAAGCCATGCACAACATTCCCCTCATCCTCTAATGCCGTCAAAAAGATGACCGGAATATCCGGTTGTTCTCCTTTTAACCATTCACACAACGAAAACCCGTCTCCATCCGGAAGCATGACATCCAACAGAACAAGATCGATCTTTTGATCTGTCCCACATACTTTCCTCGTCTGTGCACAATCTGTCGTATGTATAACCTGCATCCCCTCGCTCTCTAAAGCATATGTTGTTCCCATTGCCAATGCAGTATCATCCTCTACCAATAGAATTATCACAATATGTCCCCTTTCCGCATTGATCTCTCAATCATTGTTATAACATATCATAACATATTGTCCTATTTTGTTTCAATGAATGTTGTTCTCTACAAGCACTCCCTTTCCCTATAACGTGTAAGAACCGACATATATGTAGGAATTATTCAGAAATGCATTATACATTTTCATTATCCTACTACATATGTCGGTTCGTTAATATAAAAAGTTATTATGAAAGCATAATCTACGAAGTCTTCGTAATTACATACGAAAACTTTCTCTTGTTACCGATAACTTCTAAGCAAAAAGTTTACCAATCCGTTTTGCCATACTTTTGCTTCATGTGTGCCGTTCGGATACATATACCAAATATGATCCACCTTGTTCTCTTCCAATGTTTTATGATAGTTATAAGGATTATCTCCTATTGTTGTGTCTGCTGTCCCACTACAAAGGAGTACGGTTTCCGGCACATTTTTCCAACCATTCGTATTTAATATACTTTGATCCAATGTCGGTGCCGCTGAAAAAGATCCAATATAATTAAAATGATCTTTAATGGCAAATCCTAAATGTAATGCCTCCATGCCTCCCATAGACAGACCACATACTCCGGTATCTTTTCTATCGGATGACACGGCAAAGTTTTCAAGGATATATGGCTCTAGATCCTGTAAAAACTCCTGTTCAAACATGGTGAATGCACCAATATTCTCCGGTCCCAGCGTATTTGACGACACTCCATCTTTTGGAACAACACTTGGTATAACAGCTACAAATGGTGCAACCTCACCTCTGCAAATCATATTGCTTAATATATTTTTTAAGGACATGCCAACCCACTGTCCTCTCTCACAGCCAATTCCGTGAATCATGTATAATACCGGATATTTTTTGCTGCTATCATACTGTGGTGGCAAATACACATATGCTTCGCGTTCTGCTCCAACAACTTTGGATGGATACGTAATGCTTTCAATCGTTCCAAGCACCGTTCCTTTCTGTTTCTTTGTATAGTCTTTCATATTTAATGCAAAATATTTATTATAATCTTCTTCTGATCCGCTGACCTTCCCGGTCTGCCACCCCTCATCCGGAACAGGTGTCGGCTTCACTGTCGGTAATGGTATCGGTGTTGGCGTTGGATTAACCGTTGCTGTTGGTACAATCGTCGGCTTTTGAGACACTACCGGTACTTTTGATGCAATTGGACGCATTGTATAAGTCGGTTTCTTAGTACTCTTTATTTTTGCTCTCTTTTTGTTCGGCTTAACCGTTACTCTGCAAGTATATTTTTTCTTTCCGATACGTGCAACAATCTTTGCTGATCCCTTTTTCTTCGCTGTAACAATCCCTTTTTTATTAACAATAGCAACTTTTTTATTTTTACTGATCCATTTCACTTTCTTTTTTGTATTTTTTACTTTTAGTGCTCGTTTTTGACCAATCGCGAGTGTCATTTTCTTATGATTGATCGTTATTTTTTTTGCTTTTGCAGCCGCTTGCCCAGATGCTCCGGCAAGCAATAATGTGACGGTTACAGCAATTGCTGTCACTTGTAAACTTCTTTTATTATTTTTCAGCATTTTCATTCCCTCCTTTAATCGTAATTGACTTATTGCTCTTCCTATGTTACCATTTTCGCAACTGGTATTCCATGATTTATAGCGACGCAAACATATATAATAGCGACTTTTAAGGAGTAGTTTATGAAACAAACATATTTTATAACCAATTTACAATCTCTTCCACACGTTACATTGTCCGGATCAGTTTCTGTTCCTGCTCCTAACAAGCATTTTCGCCGCACCCCCTCTGACTGGATTCTATATTTCATCACAAATGGCAGTATGCTTTTGCAGGAAGAAGATACTATTTACCACTTAAGTGCCGGACAGACCCTGCTATTATGTCCTGATAAATGCCACTTTGGTGTCCAAAGTAATTCTCCGGTAAGTTATTACTATATTCATTTTCAATGGAACCCACAAAAAGAACTGTTACTGTCCGAAGAAGAAGTTTATCACCAATTTCTTTCAATGCATAGTGAACTTAATGCTTCCCCATTACAGCACAACCCAAACGAACAAATACTTATTCCAAAGAATGCAACACTTTCAGGAGCTTCTTATTATGAAATCCTTAATGAAATTATATCTGCCACAAACAATGCAGTACCGGGTAGCCCTTATCATCAAAGCATGATAAATTGCAATTTTGCAATGCTGCTGTTAAAAATATGTCGTGCACATATTAATGCGTTATTTCCACCAAATAACATTGGCACATTTTCCGCGCTCCCATTACTTTCTTATCTGAAAAGTAATTACAAAACAAAAATCACAAGTGTCCTTTTAGAAAAACAATTTCATCATAATTTTGATTACATGAACCGTAAATTTAAGGAAGTAACTGGTGAGACTATTTTTGCTTTCCTTGAAAAATACCGCATTGAGCAGGCCAAAATCTTACTATCCAGCAAACAGTTTACTGTAACGCAGATTGCTGATCAATTGGGTTTTTGTAATGGTTTTTATTTTAGTAAAGTTTTCAAAAAAAACGAGGGTATATCACCACGCGAATATCAAGCCAACCTAAATAATCCTCAATAAAAAAGCAAAGCCAGCGCTTTGCTTTGCAAGAATTGCTAAAGCAATTCTTGGCGATGTCACGCTACATAACAGCAATTTCCTATCAAATAAAAAAGCAAAGCCAGCGCTTTGCTTTGGCTTCCCCCTACGTTACAAGCATTTTCCTATCAATTAAAAAGAGGCTCCGATACATCTTTTTCTGCTTTCCTTAATATTGAAAACAGTTGCAAGAGTTCTCGGAGCCTCTAATGTAAGGGCTTCCTTTATCTGTAACAATTATATCTTAATAATTGCACACTGTACTCATTATTTTATCACGATATCTGTGATCGCTGGTACGTTGCTGCCTCCACCAACACCACAATTTAATGTGATTGTTTTACCATTTGCCCAATTGCCATCCCAGCCTGGATTGCTTACGCGGTAACGGTTATTGCCAAGGCTCTCACAAGTACCACTCCACATAGAAGTAATCTCGCGGTCTAAGGTAAACTCTACCGTCCATCCATCGGTATAGCTGACACCTGTATTGTTGGTAAGTGTAATCTGTGCAATTCCGCCACTGCCCCAATTACTGGTAAGTTTTACCGAGCCTGTTACTTTGCTGTCCGCGGAAGGCTCTGTGGTTGGTGCTGCTGTCGGTGCCACTGTTGGTGCCACTGTCGGTGCTACTGTCGGTGTTGCTGTTGGTGCTACCGTCGGTGCTACTGTTGGTGCTACCGTTGGTGCTACTGTTGGTGCTACCGTCGGTGTTGCTGTCGGTGCTACTGTTGGCGTTACGGTTGGCTGTGGAGTCTCTCCACCTACTTTAGAAAGTGTAAGACTTACGATCTTGCCACCGTTCCAAGCAGACAAGCACAAATAGGTAACCTTTGATGTGCTCTTAATGTTCATGGTTGCCTTTAATTCTTTGACTGTATATGTCTTCGTTACTTTATCCGTTGCATTACTTGCCGCAGAATAATTATCACCACTCTGCCATACATTGTCTACAGATGCACCCCATCCTAAAATACCCCAGTTACCATGGGAAGGATCTGTACAAGTATAAACTACAGTAACAATATCATCGTCAGATGCATTTAACAACCACTGTGGATCGTTCGTTGCATACGTAGACTCTAAGTTAGATACAATCTCCGTCGTATCTGAAATAACCGGTGACTGTGTCGGAGCTGCGGTTGGTGCTACTGTCGGAGCCTTCGTCGGTGCTACCGTTGGTGCCTTTGTTGGCGCTACCGTTGGTGCCTTTGTTGGCGCTACTGTTGGTGCCTTTGTTGGTGCCTTTGTTGGTGCTACTGTTGGTGCCTTTGTTGGCGCTACCGTTGGTGCCTTTGTTGGTGCCACTGTTGGTGCTACTGTTGGCTGAACATCACTGCCACCATTAATACCGGACACCTCAAAGTTCATGGTTACCTTATTCGTCGTCTGGTAATTTACATTATTGAAATATGCCTTGTAATTTGCATTTTCCACAGTTACGTTGTTTACATGTGTATTCGCCCACACATTAATAAATGAGAAATTAAAGACCGGACAGATCAATCCATCATCTGATGCTTTCTGTGAAACATCATACGTAAATTTTCCATTTTTCATGGTATATTTCTGTCCGTTAATTTCAAATGATGTTACTTTCAAAGTTGCTTTGTCAAATACAGATGCCTCATCATCAGCAACATTGATATCTTTGATATACAAAGAACCAATATTCTGCAACTGACTCTTAGTCGCATCTAAGGACAAGGAGAATTTTCCTCCTTCTGAATAAATATCAACATATTCATCACTGATGACTGACTGCCAGCTTGCTGTCTCTAATAAATATAATTTCGCACGCACATAGTTGGCCTGTGGTACCGTCACCTTACAGGTTGCTTTGTATCCTAATGGAACAGATGCAGTGATCGTACAAGTTCCTGCTCCTACTGCACTTACCTGACCTTTGGAATTAACGGTAGCTACTGACTCATCACTGGAGCTCCAAAGAACTTTATCCTTGCTGTCCGATGGTGTTAATGCTGCTGTAAGCTGCTGTTTTTCATCACCAATGTGAATTGTCAACTCGCTCTTGTTTAACTGAATGCCTGTTGCCGTTGCGGACTCATTACCACCATACACTTCCATCATAGCGTCCATCAATTCCTGATGAACAACCTTGTTGGAATAACGGTCAATGATCGCAAAACCATAGTCTCCGTTGTATCCATTGTCCCAAGCTACCGGGATCAATCCATACTGCTTTGCATAATAGCAGACTTTCTGATAATACTCTGCACGGCAAACTTTATTCTGGCTATCATAACTTGCTTTATTGATGGCACCAAATTCACCGATCACCACAGGATAGCCCTGTGAAACGAATTTGCTAGACATCTTTTTGAACTGAGATGCCATATAGGACTCATCACCCCAGCTTGCTCTCTTCGAATAATCCGTAATACTGTCTCCCCACTGTGTGGTTGCACCGGACTCTGTTCCACAGAAATCCCATGGATCATAATAATGTACAGAGATCATAATTCTTTTTTCGCCTGATGCAATCTTAGAAGACAGATAATTATCGGTAGGAAGTGCAAATCCGTAATCCTCCGCCGTGTAATCAATATTGGTATTCCATCCCGGAATCAATAACCATCTCTGATCATTGTTTCCACCGGTTTTTCTTACGGTGTCCACAAAAATCTGATTGTAGGCATTTATATTTGCATAAGCCGTTCTGCTAGGTGTTCCATAAGTTCCATCAAATTCTTCATTCATGGACTCAAAGATCAGATGCTCATCATAGTTTTTGAAACGATCTGCAATCTGCTCCCAGCACGCTTTATATTTTGCTTTGATCTTGGTCTGATCAGAACTGCCGCATAATAACCAGCCACCTGTTACTGTCGTATAACCGTCTCCATGCATGTTGACAATTGCATACATATCATTGTCAACGCAATAATCAACAACCTGCTGTACACGATCTAACCAAGAAGAGTCGATCTTGTATCCATTGTTGTCGTCAATCATGCTAAGATAGGATACCGGAATACGGATAGATTTAAATCCTGCGTCTTTGGCTGCCAAAACTAAGTCTTCTGTTAATTTTGGATTGCCATATGCTGTTTCATTCGGTGTTCCGGAACTTGCAGCCTCCAATGAGTTACCAAGGTTGTAACCTACACCCATCGCCTCTGTAATCTGCGATTGATTAAGGTTGTTAAATGTTGTGCCGGCGGCTTCCGCCGTTTTGGCTGTCGTTGTTGGAATTGACAGCGAAGTTGCTACCATTGCCATACTCATGACAATAGCAAGTGCTTTTTTACGAAAAGCCATAATCCTTCTCCTTCCCGGCAGATTGAGAAACTTGTACGTTTTTATGACAAAATAACACAAATCATCACCAAAAAATATGAATAGAAATCCATAAGAAATACCGATACTTTCCCAATATTTATACCGATAAATCCCAAAAAATCCACATATTTTTGATATTAATTCATGAAAAAAGAAGCAAACACATTAACGATATCCGTCACCATCACGTACAATAAAAAGACATCCTTTGTCCCCACAAAAAATGTCTTTCTACATCCCAATCACGCCCAATACATTATCGAAATAACTCCCCCATGAGTTATTTCTTTTGCTACGAAAACTATCTTAACATTTTCGTAGTAGTATTGCAACATAATTTTGAAAATTTCATGTACAATTTTTACAAAAATATATTTTATTTATCTATTTTATTATGCATATTGCAAGATATTAAGATGCTTTTTGGGGATAGCATACTTCGTTTCCCTTTCTCTTATAAAGCACCCCGGCTTTCACGTAATATATCGGATTGGCATTATCCACCTCAAAAGTGATCTGCTGCCCCAAATCGTCTATGAGTGTCGTAAGCGGTCCGGTAGCATTCTTCCCAAGCTTTACCGTAATTGGTCGGTAATCATATTCCGACTTGCTATAATTCATTTTTTTCGTACAAAGCAGAAAGATTTCTCCCAGATTTAATCTGCATAATATCGTCAAAGAACGCAATTCTTCGTTTGCCATAAACGCACAACTTCCTACAGATACCAGTTTTTCCGGAAGAGTTACACTTTGCAGCCTGCAGGCATAAAACGCATTGCTGCCTATTTTTCTAAGTGCACTGTCAAAGGCAAAGTTGGTCAATCCATCGGCTTCATAAAAAGCCATCTGTCCTATCACTCGAAGTTTTTTGCCGCCAGTAACTGTCTTGACTGTTGAATACTGAAATGCGCACTCTCCAATAGTCGTTAGCTTTGAAGAAAGCTGAATTGATTTCATATCCGCTGCATAAAATGCATACGGTGCAATCGTCGTCACCTTATCGGATAACTTATAATTGGTGACACTTTTGCCCGAAGGATATATGTAAATTGTCTTTTTGTCTTTCGAATACAATACACCTTTTGATGATGAAAAGTTACGATTCTTTTTATTTACAGAAATCGCTTTTAAGGTTGTACTCCAGCCTTCATAAGCTCCATTGACACGAATTGGGCTTGCATACTTAATCTTTTTAAAAGATTTTGGCAACGATATCTGCTTGATGCCCTCCATTGCAAAATATCGATAATCGACCTGCGTGATCCCCTCTCCAAATTTAATCTTCGTAAACACCGGCAATACAGAATCTTCCGAGCACGGCCACTCATAGCTGCTCAGTGATTTGTCATAAAACCCGGTAATTTTAGCATATCCCTTTCCAGTTATAGTTAACGTTTTACTCTTTTTATTGTATGTCCATTTCACCCCACTGCATACTTTACCACTTGGCTGCTTTTTCTTTGTCTTGGCATCTGCTGTCATTGTCATAGTCATCGCTGCCATTAGGCAAAACATGACTACTGCTACCTGTCTCCATTTTTTCATAAAAATCACTCCCTTCTTATGATAATTCTTTACCATTTGACTTCTTAAAGCTCTCTTTCAGACGATCCCCTCGTTTAGCGTATACCGCCTCGTCTTTGATGTAATATGTCTTATTGCCTTTCTCAACTTCAACTTTCATCTTGCCGAGTCTTATGTGATCTGCAAAATCAGCAAACAAACGATATATTGTTGCATTTAATTCCTTACCCAATACAATTCGAAAATCCGTATAGTTCTCTCGGTCATAGGTTTGAAGATTTGTTTGAAAACCACTGTCCGCAAACACATAATTTAGTTTACAATTGCATCGTACGATGATCGTCGATAAATCTTTGATGTTTCCAAACGCATGATTTCCTACCCGCTTAAGGCCCTTTGGCAATTCTACAGATGAAATCTGAGTGCTGTCAAACGCAGAATCTTCAATAATTTTCAACGACTTTGGAAGCTTTACAGACTTTAACTCCGTTTTCGCAAAAGCCTGCCGACCAATTTCACGCAACTTATTTCCCATAATAACACTCTCTATGGAATTTCCATAAAAGGCACGTCTGCAAATTTTGGTTACCTTGGAAGGTATTGCAAATTTTTTCTCCGTCTTGCCACTTGGATAAATGTACAACTTCTTTTTGTCCTTTGAATACAAGATGCCCTTACTGACAGAGAACTTCTTGTTTTTCTTAGACACTTGAAGTTTCTTTAATGTCGTGCTGTATGGTTCAAAAGAGCCATTGACAGCATCCATTTCATTGGACGCTTTGATCTTCTTAAAGCTCTTTGGCAGTGAAATCGTTTTGATACCCTCAATACAAAAAAAGCCAGATGAAATTGTTGTTATCCCCTCTCCAAACACCAGCTTGTCAAAAATTGCCGGCTGTCCCGCTTCTGAACCAGGCCATTTGTATCTTCCCTCTTTACGAAATTTACGGATATCCACCGTTCCTTTTCCTGTGATTGTCAATACTGTCTCATCAGAGTTCAAAGACCATTTGATGTTTTTGCTCAACTTCCCGGTTGACTTTGCATCTGCCTGCACCGGTAAAGTCAGCATAACTCCTGCAGCGATACATAATGCCAGCGTCATTACATATTTTTTCATCCTCATATTACTCTCTCCTTTCTATGTTGGACAATTGATCGCGCTGTCCGTTTTGCTACAATAGTAATATTACGATGGAGCTTATAATTTTCTCCTTGGTTATATATTACAACATTTATGGCTGTAATATATGTCCGTTTCCTTAAGAAAAAATTAAGATTGCCAGACAGTAATTTCCGATTAAAGAACAAAGAGTCGCTTGCGACTCTTTCGCGCTCGAGCGGTGCTGTTTACAGCTAACTTCTTCTCCGCGAGATGCGCATCCTCGCGGAGCGTTTTTCGCTTTATAGGAAACGACAAGTTTCCTATAAAGCAAAAAAGAACAACCAATACTTGGTTGTTCTTTTTCTAAATTTTCAAAAGGCATATTTACCACTTAATTCTAAGTCGATCTGTTAAAATTTATTTAATGGTAAGTTTGATCACTTTCTTCTTACCACTGCCATCCGTTGCAATTGCAGTAATCTTAACTTTGCCTTTCTTCTTCGCTTTTACAACACCGCTCTGTGTCACTGTTGCAATTTTAGTATTACCAGATACCCAGAATACTTTAGCAGACGCATACTTTTTCTTAGGCGTGATCTTGGCTTTCAGTTTGAGTTTCTTACCAACCTTTAACTTCTTAACGCCAGACAGTTTGATCTTCTTCACCGCTTTTTTCATAACGCGAATGGTAATTTTCTTTTGCAATCCATTCGCTGTACGAATCGTGATCACTGTCGTTCCGGCTTTCTTACCAGCAACAATCTTACCACTACCGCTTACTTTTGCTATTGATGGTTTACTGCTGGTATACGTTAGTTTCTGAGGCTTAGCTCCTGTCGGCAACAAAGTCACCGTAAGCTGCATACTCTTTCCTGCTGCAAGCTGCAATTTCTGTTTTACCGGAAGATTACTTACCTTTTTCACACTGACAATAACGCGCATTCCGGTCGCCTGAATTCCCGGCTTCTGCGTTGGTGTGATCGTTGGTTTCTCACTTGGAGCAGCACTTTCAGTCGGATCATCACTAGGTACCGGTGTTATCATCGGTGCTGCCGTTGGTTCCGGCGCTTTCGTTGGCTCTGCCGTCGGGGTCGCGATTGGTTCTTCGCTTGGTTCCACGGTCGGCTCGCTGCTCGGTGCCACTGTTGGCTTGCTGCTCGGTTCTACCGGCGCCTTATCAAAATATTTTGCACAGAAGTATGTATTCTCTTGTACCGTGTATATAATTCCCGGGGCATATCCCTGTACATCACGGTCACTATACCACCGTAAAATTAAATTCTCCTTTGGTCTATTCGGCAAAATAATATCAGAACCTTGTTCCACTGTCACGGTCCAAACTTCATCTACTGTATCAAACGTTACGGTAACTAACTTCGTCGTTGTTCCCCCTGTGGAAATTGTCTCCTTCGAGAACAAATCGTCCGTTCCAAGTGCGCCATCTGTCTGATTAATGATCTTAATATCTCCGACCAAGATAACGCTGCTTTCATCTGATTTCACATCAATAGCAGATTTTTCCGTTTTATTCGGACCCGCTTTCACCGTCAGTGTTCCTCCGATCAAAGAGATCTTACTATCTGCATATAATGCGCCACCTGTTCCGTCCCCGATCGCAGTCACTTCTCCATCCGTGATTGTGATCTTGTCTGCAGATAATGCTGTTTTATTACTTTCTTTGGCAGCTACAGCGGTCAGACTTCCGCCCTTTACCGCGATAGTATCTGCCATAATCTGCTCGGTGTTGTTAGTTCCACCGGAAACAATGACATTTGCTGCCTCAATACTTCCGGTAGTATTGCTACCTCGAGCCATCTCAAGGCTTGTATCATCTTCGCTGGAAATGTTTCCGCAAGTCACTCCACATAACGCTGCAGAAACGCCTTTCTTTAATATAATTTTGACTTTCGCATTATCAGCGACCAATTCAAAAGTATGATCTGTCCCGGATAATGTCAATTCATTACTGGAAGCATCATAACTTGCTGCATAAGATTTACCGGTTGCATCATCTTTGCTAAACATGCCATCGACATAAGTCGTATCGTCCAGCTTAGACAAGTCGATCTTATACACATCTTCAACTAGTGTACCTCCTGTCAACGTATGGTCAGAGATCATACTAGCCTGATAGTTGTCGGTTTCTGCATAGCGTACTGACACGGTATAACTTGTAGCAGGCTGTAAATCAGTAAAGGTGGTCTGCGTTTGCCATGATGTGCCATCAATTGTGTATTCATAACTCTTGCCTGCCGGTGCTGCAACGGTTGCCTGTACGGTTAAGGAGGTAGACGTACGTGCCACTATTGTTAATGCTGTCGATGGTGCCTCCTGTATCCCCTTGTCCGGAGCAGTCGTTACTGTCGGTTTATTCGTTGGTTCTGCCGTTGGCTTTTCCGTTACAGTCGGTGCTTTCGTCGGTTCTGTCGTCGGCTTTTCTGTTACAGTCGGTGCTTTCGTCGGTTCTGCCGTTGGTTTTACGGTTACAGTCGGTGCTTTCGTCGGTTCTGCCGTTGGCTTTACGGTTACAGTTGGTGCTTTCGTCGGTTCTGTCGTCGGCTTTTCCGTTACAGTCGGTGCTTTCGTCGGTTCTGCCGTTGGTTTTACGGTTACTGTTGGTGCTTTCGTCGGTTCTGCTGACGGTGATACTGCCGGATAGGATGCATTTTCTTTCTCCTCGTGTGCTCGACAGGTATTGATCAGCCACTTACCGGTTGTTGTCAGATCATCCGCTGTCCAATCGCCCCCGGCATTGCTGCAGCTGCTCTTAAAATACGCCGATTTTTCATTACAATTACTATAACTCCAGCATGCAAAACTAATATTTAATTCGTCCAACAACGCAATCCACCGATCCGCATTTTCCGCGTCATAACTTCCATTACCATCTGCTGAACATATACCAAATTCGGTAACAAAGATCGGTGTTCCATCCTTGGTTGCCAGACGTACTTTTTCCATTAAATTCTCTTTGTGCGTTGCGGAATAAAAATGGAACGTATACATGATGTTTTCATAACCAAGTGCTTTCATCGGCTTAGCCGCTACCTGATCGACATCCTGTGACCAAGTATTCGTTCCGCATATAATGATCGCATCCGGATCAATGGCACGTATCGTCTTAATAACTTCACTACAATATGTATAAAGATCTTTGCCATTGCCACTATACCAATTTGTGCCTGTCGGCTCATTGCAAATCTCATATAACACATTATCATGATCCTTGTACATTGTTGCGTACTTTGTAAAGAATATCTTTGCCTCTTTCAAATACTCATTTGGATTGTAAGCATGCACATGCCAGTCTACCAACGCATACATTCCGAGCTTGGTTGCATAATCGACACCATTTTGAATCAATGTATCAAGCTGCTGTTTGGTACTGTCTCCACCCGTCAAATATCCAACCGATCCACCATCGCGTGGATAACAAACTAATCGAACCATATTGATTCCCCAATCATCACGCAATGTCTGGAACGCATTCTGATTGACATACTGCGGGAACCAATGCATACCATGGGTACTGGCTCCACGAAGCTGTGTCGGCACACCATTCTGATCCACCATGATCGGTGCCGCATAGTCGTCAACCTTCTGTACTGACAGTTTACCATGTCTGCCGACCGGAGTGTCCGCATATGCAACATCTTTACGTCCGGTTAATTCATAATTCAGTTCATCACCGGTACTTGGACCTGCACAATTTACAGCAATGACATTAGATTTTCCAACGGAAATAGACGGCTGTTTTCCAAAACCAACTTTATTAGAAGAGCTGCTAACCGTTGCTCCCGCTGCAATCTCTGTCGAATAATATGCCACAACGCCTCCCAGCGCCGCATCATACACTGCAGAAAATCCCTCAACATAGCCAACGTCAACCGATCCCGATGTCGGTATTAAAATCTGAATACCTCTAACCGTTTCGCTGCTGTTATTTGTGATAGAAAAACTGTATTCTGCATAATAATCATTTGTTCCACTGCCAACACTTCTCGTGATCGCAATCTGGTCTGTCGAAACATTGCCACCGGCACTTGCTGTGCTGCTTGGCTTACTTGTTGCGCTGCTTGGCTTACTTGTCGCACTGCTGCCGCTGTCCGCCATATTGATCACCGCAGAGTCAACAGAATAGGACACGGTACTCCCCTCGGCTGCATTGGCAAAACGCACGCCAAGATTTCCCAGCGTTGTTCCACCTTTCCAATCCATATCTGCAAAGGAATAGGTAAGCGTTAACTGACTGCCGGTAACCAGCTCTGCAGTCGAAGACTGATTCCAATTCCAATCACCCGATGCATCCGGTTGTGCAAAAATAAATGCTTGCGCTTTTGCGCCACTTCCCTGTGTAAAACTTTTGATCGTGATCTTTACCGTCATGGAAGTCACCTTGTTCGAAGAAATTGCACTCTTCGTTTTCAAGGCATCCGGTATGTTAAAAAACATATCGCCAATATAATCATCGCCATACTCATTCTTAGCAATCGTTACACTGGTTGCTCCGCTCTTCACGGTAAGATTCTGTGTCGATGCTGCCTTAGCAATGGTAATCGGCAGATTTGCCATAGATAAGACCATTGCCACGGTCAGCACCCACGCATATACGCGCCGCCATTTCTTTGTCATTCTTTTTCTCCCTTCTTGAAATAAACATAAGGCATACTCTAAAATTTTATTGCCCTTCTCTCTAGTACAGCGAATATTAAGTGATTGGCAGTTTGACTTGCTTATTTTCCTGATAGCACTACTCCCCAAGCCTCGACGTAGCCACCACTACGCCTACGTTTGTGAAGTAGCACTCTCAGAAAAATCTTCTGCGCCAAACTATCCAAAACTTAATTTTCGCTGTACTGGAATATCTGTCGAATCCTTACGTTCCTCATTACATTACGTAATCATTATACCCTATCTGCGATTATTCGCCAACACTGATTTATACAACCTTTGACTGCAGAATTTTACTCATTCAGCTGCTGTACAACTTTCATCATTTGATCTCTCAACGTTGCTGCCAGTTCAAAGTTTAACTCTGCTGCGGCCGCATGCATCTGTTTCGTCAACTTCTTACGTAACTGCCGCAAATCTTTCTTGCTCATAGATTCCAGATCTTTCTCAATATCGCCTGAGTTGCCATCGGCTTTCTTCGATATACTAATCAGATCACGTACCGCCTTCTTGATCGTCTGTGGCGTAATACCGTGCTCCTCATTGTACTGCATCTGAATCTTTCGTCTTCGATTCGTCTCATCAATGGCATGGCGCATCGAATCTGTCATGACATCACCATACATAATAACCCGTCCTTCTGCATTACGTGCGGCCCTGCCAATCGTCTGAACAAGAGAAATCTCTGAGCGAAGAAATCCTTCCTTATCAGCATCCAAAATAGCAACCAGTGCTATCTCCGGAATGTCCAGTCCCTCTCGCAGCAAATTAATACCGACTAATACATCAAATCCATCCAACCGCATATTACGAATAATCTCCGAACGTTCCAGCGTATCAATATCTGAATGCAGATAACGCACCCGAATCCCAATTTCCTTCAAATAGTCCGTCAGATCTTCCGCCATACGTTTTGTCAACGTATTTACCATAACCTTATTTTCTGCATCGATCGTCTTTCGGATCTCACCTACCAGATCATCAATCTGCCCCTCCACCGGACGAACAGAAATTTCCGGATCCAACAGTCCGGTAGGCCGTATGATCTGCTCAACACGCGCCAGCTCATGTTCCTGCTCATATACATTCGGTGTCGCCGATACAAATAACATCTGATTGATATGCGACTCGAATTCATCAAAATTCAGCGGACGGTTATCTAATGCAGATGGCAGACGGAATCCATAGTCTACAAGTGTAGTCTTCCTGGATCGATCTCCCGCATACATGCCTCGTATCTGTGGTATGGTAATATGAGACTCATCTACCATGATCAAGAAATCTTCCGGAAAATAGTCCATCAATGTATGTGGCGTTTCTCCCGGCTTTAATCCCGATAAATGCCTCGAATAATTTTCGATACCTGAACAAAAACCGGTTTCCCGGAGCATCTCAATATCAAAATTGGTTCGCTCAGCAATACGCTGCGCCTCCAGTAGTTTATCTTCGCTTTTAAAATATTTCACACGATCTTCCAACTCTGCCTCGATTGTTCGGATTGCACGCTCCATCGCATCTTTATCAACAACATAATGCGATGCCGGAAAAATAACAATGTGTTCCAATTCTGCTTTAATCTCTCCGGTCAGCACATCAATTTGAACAATGCGATCCACCTCATCTCCAAAAAATTCAATACGAACCGCCTGATCCGCTTCTGAAATCGGAAATACCTCCAAAACATCGCCACGCACACGAAATGTTCCACGCTGAAAATCCATATCATTACGGTTATACTGAATCTCTATTAATTTTTGGATCACTTCATCACGGTCTTTGCACATACCCGGACGCAAAGACACCGTCATGTTCTGATAATCAATAGGGCTTCCCAAACCATAAATACAAGATACACTGGCTACAATGATCACGTCCCGCCGCTCCGTCAGTGCTGCTGTTGCAGAATGACGTAATTTGTCAATTTCATCATTGATCGAAGAATCTTTTTCAATATACGTATCGGAAGATGGCACATATGCCTCCGGTTGATAATAATCGTAATAGGATACAAAATACTCCACCGCATTCTCCGGGAAGAATTCCTTGAACTCGCCGTAGAGCTGTGCCGCCAATGTCTTATTGTGCGCAATGACCAAAGTCGGTCTGTTCAGCTTCGCAATGACATTTGCCATCGTAAAGGTCTTACCGGAACCCGTCACACCAAGCAAAGTCTGGAACTGGTCGCCCTCTTCAAAACCTTTGACCAAAGCGTCGATCGCCTGGGGCTGATCACCGGTAGGTTTGTATTCGCTGTGTAAAATAAATGGTTTTTGTATTTCTGACACAAAATCACCTCCTCACTGCTACATTCTGAATTTCGTCCTGTCCGATCAAAACCTTTTTTCCTTCAAAGGCAAAGCCGTAATGACGGATCCTGTCTGCCGGTATTCCCTGTAATAGCAGTTCGGCATCATAGTTCTTCTCTGTGATCTGATCTAAAGCCGTCCGAACCGTATCCTGTAAAGATTCCTCCTCATCCGGTTCATGCACTTTAAACTCGATCACAATGGCATCATCCACCTCTGTCACCGGTGTAAGCATCACATCATATCGTCCATATCCACTCTCCCGGTTGGAACGGATCTGATACCTGTCCCGCAGCTCCACCAAAAGTCCCAGAACAAATCCATGATAGAACCGCTCCGGCTGACTTTTCTCAGAAGGTTTCTTTCCTGTATCAAAGCTGCTGAAGGTTGCAAGTGCAACATCATTCATATAAATATTCATTTCCTTGAGACTGCCCTTTAACAGTGCCTTCACGAAATCATTATAATTTGCATCTTTATTTTTAAACCATCCCCGGAACATTGTCATGAACATGCTCAGTGTCTCAATATTTGTAATATCCAACGTGTACCATGGTTCCAAAGTAATCCCACGGTAGTCTATATTCTGCACTTTCAGATAACCACTGGCAAGCAGAAGACTCCAGATCGCCTCTTCATTGTCATCCAACTGGTTATATACGATCTGCTCGTCAAAATTTACAGTGATCGCCTGTCCCCTCAGCAGATCCTCCATCTTCTCCTTCACATCTGCAGATGCCGTCCGGATCAATCTGCTCACAAGCCCATTGGAGCTTGTGGATGCCCAGTATGGATATAATCTATGTTCATCCAGATAATTCGTAATGGACCACGGATTGTAAATGTCTCTGTGTTCTCCAAAAGTAAAACCATCATACCACTGTTTCACTTCATCCTTTTTATCTCCCATTCCATACTCATCCAGTGCAGCAAAAACTTCCTCCTCCGTAAAACCAAAACAATCTGCATACAGATTGGAAGTCGTCGTTACGACACGTAAATTATTTAAATCGGAGAAAATACTCTCCTTGGATACTCTGGTAATTCCCGTCATAATTGCTCGCTCCAGATAAGGATTTGTCTTAAAAGACGCATTAAACAGACTTCTCACAAAAGACGTAAATTCATCCCAGTATCCCTGAACATACGCCTCCTGCATTGGAGTATCATATTCATCCAAAAGGATGATGACCTTCTTGCCATAATAACGTTCCATCCAGACAGACAAATTTCTCAAAGAATCCTGTGCCGTAACATCATCCATCTTTACTGTTGTCCGGTAATATAATTCACGCTCATCCTCACCAAAAATATCTTCTTTCATGAGATTCCTGTTTTCCCAGTACAGCCTTGTAATCTCCTGCTTGATCTGGGTTTTTGCATCCTCCAGATTGCCTGCTTTCACAGCAGCAAAACTCAAAAAGATCACAGGATATGTTCCCTGCAGTTTCCGATACGTTTCATCCTGCCATATAGAAAGCCCCTCAAACAGATCCGCCCTGTTCGCATATTTATTAGAAAAGAAGCAGTCCAGCATACTCATATTTAATGTCTTACCAAAACGGCGTGGACGCGTGATCAATGTTACAACATCCCGTTTTCCCCACCATTCTTTTATAAAATTTGTTTTATCCACAAAAAAGCAATCCTGCTCTCTCAGATCAGAAAAACCTTGTATTCCTATACTAATCGCCTTTTTCATATGCTCACCTGCTCCCCTGTCATTATATATTTATTACATTATAACGATATTCCTCTAAGGTTACAAGGCAAATCACAAGTCAAAAAAAACGCAAATTTTATTAATTTGTAACTAAAACTTCCCATACCGGAAGCTACTGCAAGAACCACA
>UMLF01028047.1_pt1 | contig 25965 bp, 25 predicted proteins | sample 1966501 | NCBI WGS metagenome assembly UMLF01 (sample SAMEA4836194, study PRJEB28245) | human gut metagenome | biome: gut microbiome; material: fecal sample | place: Denmark | collected 2008 | reverse complement strand
GGATTTCCAGTACAGGAGTGGATAATGCCGCCCATATAGGCGGGCTGTTCTGCGGATTTCTCCTGGGTATATTGCTCTATCATAAACGGGCATATAAAATCTAAAGATTGAAAAGCACAGATAATTCAAGTAATCGGGAAAACTACATGAAATTCTGTCTCCTGTCCAGGAACAGAGCGGAAGAAAATCTGGCCCTTGTGAGCCTGCATGATTCTTTGGCAGATTGCAAGGCCTAAACCTGTGCCGCCTTGCTTGTGAGTTACAAAGGGCTGGAAGATATCTTTCTGATAACCGGAAGGAATGCCTGTGCCGGTATCCTTCACACAGAAATAGATATTTTCACCGTCACAGCTGAGAGTACAGGTGATAAGTCCCTGCGTACCGATGGCCTCTCTGGCATTGGTGAGAAGATTTAGCATAACCTGCCGGGTTTTCACAGGGTCTGCCTGGATAAGGGGAATGGCAGTTTCTTTCCGATAGATAAGAGAAATACCCATGGAATGGCACAGAGGCGTCAGGGAATCCACAGTCTCTCTCAATATAGCATCCAAACTGACATTTTTCAGATTCAGCTTTGCGCAGTTGTTAAAGGAAGAAAACTCTTCCAGAAGAGCGATTAAGTAATGCATATTTTCCATGGCTTTTATCCAACATTCATCCCGGGTTATATCCGGATGATGTGTCTGAAAAAGCTGCAGAAAGCTGTTGATTAAAGTGACCGGATTGCGGATTTCGTGGGAAATCTGGGACAGCATAAGTTGTTGGCGGTCTTTCAATTCTTCATACAGACGCTGATAGTCCGGTGAAGTTTTTTCTGAGGCAGCAAAGCATGATGTAGTGGTTTGCGGTTCCATAATATTCCTCCTAAAATTTTTTCTTAGTTAGTTTAGCACTGTTGCTTTTAAATGGCAAATAGAATCATAACACAAAAATAGTCAAAATTCGACACAAAAAAAGTAATATATTCCGAAAAGGATTCGGATATATAATGATGAGGAAAGGAGAAAAAAGAAATGAGTGACTGTATTTTTTGCAAAATTGCAGGTGGGGAAATTCCATCTGCAACCATCTACGAGGATGAAGAGTTCAGAGTCATATTAGACGTGGGACCGGCGGCAAAGGGACATGCACTGATTTTACCTAAGAAACATTATGCAGATTTAATTGATTTACCGGAGGAGACCGCAGCCCACGCCATGGTCTTGGCTAAAAAGGTAATTACCAAGATGAAAGATGTGCTGAAGTGTGACGGTTATAATGTAGTACAGAATAACGGTAGGGCGGCAGGACAGACGGTATTTCATTTTCATATGCATCTGATTCCAAGAATGGAAGGCGACAAAGTGGGCGTTTCCTGGACCCCGGGAACCCTGACAGACGAGGATAAAAACGATATATTATCTAAATGTTCTTTTGAGTAACAGATATGGATACAAAAGATGACAGAAGAAAAATTTCGTGAAATTTATCATCAATACTATCGCCTAGTAAACAAAGTGATTTTCAGCGTACTGCATGACGCTGACTTTTCAGAAGATGTATGTCAGGAAGTTTTTCTTAGCTTCTTGGAGAAAGCGGATACTTTGGATGAGGAGTATTACCGCAAGTGGCTTCTGGTTAATGCAAAGAGAAAGGCCATTGATTTCTGCAGGAAAGCATATCAGGTCCATGAAATCACGGCTGCAGCACCTGGCGATGAGGATGAAGAATATATGGGAAATGCAGAAGAATGGATGAGATTCAGAAGGACAAACCATATGGAAGATGAAGTTGCCCACAAAATTGTGCTAAAAGAGTTGGCAGACAGATTACTGGAAGATTTAGCAAATAAGAATCCGGATTGGTATGAAATTGTGATGAGAATGCACATAAGAGGAGAAAATGCTGACGAGACAGCCAGAGCTCTTGGCATCTCAGTAGAAAATCTGAGAGCCAAGAGACACAGAATCAAACTTTGGATAAATGAACATTTCAGAGAAGAATATGAAGGAATCTAGTTTGTGTTGTCCAAAGCAGCTTCGAAGAGCTGGACAATCTGTTCAATGGAATCTTTGTGGGTGCTGGAGGACATAGCTGCAGTATAAGCTTCCCTGTTGGCATATAAGTCCTGAACAGCAGCTAAAAGCTTTTCGTTGGTTATTTTTTCTTCTTCCAGTACCTTGCTGTAGCCCAGACGTTCAAAGGAACGGGCATTTAAAATCTGGTCACCCCGGCTGGCTCTGGCGGACAGCGGGATAAGAAGATTAGGTTTCTTCAGGGCGCTGAGTTCGCAGATGGCATTGGCTCCTGCCCGGGATATTACGATATCAGCTAAGGAGAAAAGGTCGGCCAGCTCCTTCTTGATATATTCGTACTGGACATAGCCTTTCGTACCTTCCAGTTTTTCATCCAGTTTACCTTTACCGCACAGGTGGATAACCTGGAAATCCTTTAAAAGCTCCGGAAGAATTTGCCGGACAGCATCGTTCACTGCTGCTGCGCCTAAGCTTCCGCCGATTATCAGGATAACAGGTTTTTGGCCGGAGAAACCGGTAAATTTAAGGGCAGCCTCCCGATTGCCGGAGAGAAGTTCCTGACGGATAGGAGTTCCGGTAAGGACGGCCTTATCAGCAGGAAGCTGTGAGACAGTCTCCGGAAAATTGCAGCAGACCTTGCTGGCAAAGGGAATACATATTTTATTTGCTAACCCGGGAGTCATATCGGACTCGTGAATAAAGGTAGGTATTTTTTTTCTGCTGGCCGCAATGACTACGGGAACAGTAACAAAACCGCCTTTGGAAAATACTACATCTGGTTTTAGCTGCTTCATCAGTTTTTTTGCTTCCAGAAATCCTTTCATTACACGGAAGGGGTCGGAAAAATTTTTGACGTCAAAGTAACGTCTCAGCTTTCCGGAAGCAATTCCATAATAGGAAATCCCAAGCTCTTCAATCAATTTTTTCTCGATTCCCTCATAGGAGCCGATGTAGGAAATTTTATAGCCTAATTCTTTTAGACGGGGAATCATAGCGATATTCGGGGTAACATGTCCGGCAGTTCCACCGCCGGTAAGAACGATATGTTTCATGGTGTTCCTCCTGATTGGTAAATTCAAAAATCTAACTATAAGATAATATGATACACTTATCGGGAAAAGTCAAGGAAAGATAGGAGTTTCATGAGTAAATTAAAAGAAAAGCATATCAACGCAGAACTTCAGTCTGTCCAGGACACAGGCGAGAAAAATACGGGACAGTTGGAACAAAAGCAGTTCCTTGAGGAAGCGGAAGCTATTGAAAGAGAAATAGAAAATATTCCTGACCGTGATGAGTGGGAATCCACAGAAGAAAAATTTCAGCGGCTAATGAAAAAGGCCAGAGAGCGGGGCCTTATACAAGAGGCCCATTTAGAAAATGCGATAGATGATAAAGATGATATTGAGAAAAAGAGTGAGAAAATCACAAGTGAAAAATTGAATATGGAAAACAATCATGCAGAGAAAAGAAACTCAAAAACTAAATTTTCTTCAATCAGAAGGAAGGTGATAAAACGGTCCGCAGTTGCGGCAGCGGTGGTCTTCGGAATATTTGGCTTTACTATGACAAGTGAAGCTAATAGGGCTTATATTATGCAGAAGATTGACCAAATAATGGGCGGCAATGTGGGAACGAAATTAAATAATGACAATGACAAAATGTTGGCTAGGGATACAACAGAAGATGAAGCCAGAGCGGAAATTGAGGAAACTCTGAAAGTAAGATTACCACAATTGTATTATATGCCAGATGGGATGGAATACGAGACATATTCTATCGATGAAGATGGGCAAGCAGCTATAATCCAATATTTTTACCAAGAAAACGCTAATTATTTAATAGTGTTTTCTAATGTGAAAAATGCAACTAGAATTGCAACAAGTGATTCGGGAGAAGAAATAGGAAAGGTACGAAGTCAGTTTATGGAGATTATTGAGGCTGATTTGTGGAAAGTTTTAGAGGAAGGTGATGATAAACCGACGTACATTTTACAATGGGAATACCAGAATTCTTATTACGAATTTGTGGGAAAAGTTACGGAAGACGAGATTAGAAATATAGGAGAAAAAATATTGTTTTAGCTATACGGAGGAGAAAATGTGTAATTTAAAGAGAAGAATAGTAAGTTTGATATTGTTTATAGCACTAATTATGAGTATGAGTTTTACAGCATATGGTTCAACAGATGATATGCCACCTCGATTGGGGGAAGTTGTAGATGGTTCTGTATTAACGAATGATAATACTTCAGAAGCGATACAATATAATCCATCCAGAGGTAATATCTTAAACAGAGGTGTTGCTAGTTTATCAAATAATGGCGATGGTACAGTTAATGTTTACGGAGCAGTTTTGGGTTCTGTAGTTTGTGACAAGTTGGTTTTGGAAATGACTTTGCAAAGACTAGAGGGGAGTACATGGGTTACGGTTAAAAATTACTCTGCTACAGCGTATAGTCAGACTTTTTTAACTAAGAGCTATAATCCAAGTGTATCGAAAGGCTATTATTACCGCATTAAAGCCGCTTGTGTTGCTACAAAGGGTAGTACAAGCGAATATCAAATGCCGATTACTGATGGCCTTTGGATTTAGATAAACCATAATTACTCATTCTGTTTGCATTTTAATTATTAAAGTGAAACCCTCTTTTTCCACACAGCATAGCAAAGCTATGATGGAAGGAAAAAGAGGGAGTTTTATTGTTCGAATAGATTATTTTCCAGACTAAACGGATGAGAGAAACGAAAAGCTAGCAAAGGCAATACTTAGAAAATGGGGAGTGCAATCGCTCCCGCCCCTAATTATCAAATCAGTTAAAGAGAAGGGAAGTGGTGCAAATGGATACATATGAAGAATTAAGCCTATTATTTCTAGGCAGTTTATCCCCGATTGCGCTGCTTGTCTATATTGATAGGGAGAAACAAGCGAAAATAAATAAGCCTACCTTGTACTTGGCTGACGGGTAGGCTTATTTTCTCTCTTAGGCTAACCACTTTGTGGGCGGTTACTCCTTTTCCAATAATCAATATAGCATATCTGATAGTGGAACGCAAACTTTTACTCATCTTTACATTTTATCCTTTATGTTTCCCCAGATTATGCTTTGTTAAATGGGTATTATAATATTTCAGCATTTTCAGCGTTTTTTCACTGAAATACATTCTCTATCATCGCTTCCAGCCTTGCAATCTCCCGATTCTTGAAATACAAATGGAGCCCCCGCAGCCTGGCCTCCGGCTTGTCAGGATTACTGCCGTAGTAAGCCCAGTCCGTTAATTCTACGGAAAAATAACCTTTTGAAAAGAGCCTGCCTTTAACTTTCTGGAAGGAAGCAATATCTTTTTCTATATTTACTATCCAATAAATTTCTCCGTTTTTGATAATCATGTTTTGACTGGTTAGAACGAATACAAGGTCTCGGCTTTTGGTAGGCAGACCCAGAAGCTTATCCTGCTCATCTCCGTACATGTCCATTTTAGCCTGAAAAAGTATTTTTTCATTTTCAGAAAGGGATAGGCCATATCTGTTCTCTTCTTCCGGCTGGGCGGCGATAAAACTTTGATTTGTGTCCATATAGGATTCCTCCGTTTTTTACGTTTCCCTGTACTATCTAAATAAATTAAAAATATTATAACATAGAGCTGGAAAGATGGTAGATAAAAGATATTCGATAAAAGATAGAAGATAGGTAGAAAACCGGAAACATTTGCATTTTTGCAAGGCATTCAACTGATGTGTATTGGATATATGCAGATCGAACGCAATGGGGCAGAAAGGTAAATGCAGCCATTCTAACCCTTTGAACTCTTGCAGACGGAAGATATGAAAAGGGGTTACTGTTCACACAGCAGCCCGACACTTGCTGCCGGGCTGCGTAAGAACATGATTCAGGTGTGAGCAGGCTCCTTTTGGGAAGCAAAACTTTAAATGGGCCTGCGAATGTTACTGTTTACGAGATACGAGTGAACAGTAATGAAAAGGGGAATAAAATAGTAAATTTTACATCATTAACATTTCGACGAAAATATGTTACATTATTGATAGCACAAAAGGAACTTGTCAGGGCTATAACCGGTTTTTAGGGAAGCCGGCAGCATTGAGATACAGGGAAAGGGACATAAGACAGACAACATGAGGACGAGAAAAAAGAGAGGGAAGCGGCTTTTGGCAATAATTTTGCTTCTTTTAATTTTGGTATACATAGGAGGGGCTAATTTTCTGGTGAATGCGGCTTTGGTGCCTTCTACCATGGAGAAACTGGAGGCGTTTTCCAGAATCACGGAGGACAGCATGGAAGCTCTGGTCCACACAGATGATATTGAGCAGCAGAATCAGAAAGCCTGGGATGAAACCAGAGAATGGGCCCAAAGCGCTCATGGGCAGAAGCTGACCAGGGAGACAGAAGATGGTTACCAGTTGGTGGCTCAGGAAGTGTTTGCTCCGGAGGGACAGGAAGAAAGTCATAGGTGGGTGCTGCTTCTTCATGGCTATACAGGTTGGAAGGAGGCTATGTATCCTTTTGCCAAGTGGTACAATGAGAAAGGCTGGCATGTAATTGCACCGGATATGCGCTGCCAGGGCGAGAGCCAAGGGGACTTCATTGGAATGGGCTGGACAGACAGAAAGGACAACTTGCTGTGGCTGGATTACATATTAGAGCAGGACCCGGAAGCACAGATAGTGATTCATGGCCAGTCCATGGGAGCTGCCTGTGCCTTGATGATGACAGGAGACGGAGAACTGCCGGACAATGTGAAGGCAGTGGTTTCTGACTGTGCTTATACTGACGCTTATTCTATGTTTCAGGAAAAGATGAAAGAGTGGTTTCACCTTCCGGCCTTTCCCCTTTTGGATACGGCAAATCTCATGCTCCAGCTTCGGGGAGGGTATGATTTAAAGGATGCTTCGGCTTTAGAAGCAGTAAAGAAAAGCCAGACGCCTACCTTGTTTATCCACGGCGACCAGGATGAAATGATTTCCGTGAATATGAGCAGACAGTTGTATGAAGCGGCTTCCTGTCCTAAAGAGCTGCTTATTGTGGAAGGCGCAGGGCACGCCCAGTGCCAGGATAAGAATCCACAGGCTTATTATGGCGCAGTGGAAGAACTTTTAGAAAACTATGTACATGGTTAAGATATAAAAGTAAGGTATAACTGAGAATCATGGGAGGAGGGGAGTTTTATGGCGGACAAAATATCCATAGGTTATCAGGAATTTGACGAGGTTATCCTTAATAGGCTATTTTATATTGACAAAACAGAATTTATAAAAAAATGGTGGGAAAGCGGAGACAAAGTTACTCTGATTACCAGACCCAGGCGTTTTGGGAAAACATTGATGATGAGTACAGTAGAAAACTTTTTTTCTGCTGAGCTGGGGAAGAATCAGAAACTATTTGAGAAACTAAAGATTTGGAAAGAAAAAGAGTATCGGGAATTACAGGGAACAATTCCGGTAATCAGTCTGACTTTTGCTAATGTAAAAGAGACGGATTTTCAGATGACAAAGCAGCGTATGGGGCAGATTCTTACGGATTTATATAATAAGCACAATTATCTCTTAAAAACAGATTTATTGACAGATGAAGAAAAAAAGTATTTTCAGAGTGTGACTATGAACATGGACACCACAGTTGCAACCATGGCTGTTCATAAAATGTCAGATTTTCTCAGCAGATATTATCATAAAAAAGTGGTGGTATTGATTGATGAATATGACACCCCTATGCAGGAGGCATATGTAAACGGATATTGGGATGAACTGGTTCCCTATATGCGAAGTATGCTTAATGCAACCTTTAAGACAAATCCATATCTGGAACGGGGACTTCTGACAGGAATTACCAGAATCAGTAAGGAATCCATTTTTTCTGATTTGAATAACCTGAAAGTCATTACAACAACGTCAGATGAATATGCAGATTCCTTTGGATTTACGGAGAAGGAAGTGTTCGATGCTTTGGACACTTATGGGCTGTCTGAGAAAAAAACAGAGATAAAAAGCTGGTACGATGGATTTGTTTTTGGAAACCGTAGGGATATTTACAATCCTTGGTCTATATTAAACTTTCTGGATACTAAAAAGCTGTCTTTATACTGGGCCAACACAAGCTCCAACAGCCTGGTGGGAAAGCTGATACGGGAAGGAAGTAAAGATACGAAACAGAAGTTTGAGCAGTTGTTATCCGGAGGAGAGATAGAAGTAGATATTGACGAACAGGTTGTTTATAACCAGTTGTCTGTGAAAGAAAGTGCTATTTGGAGTTTGCTGTTGGCCAGCGGCTATCTAAAAGCAGTAAAAATACAATTTATGGAAAGAACCGGGCGGACCTGCTATCATCTGATGCTGACAAATAAAGAAGTTCGTTTTATGTTTGACTCCATGATACATGACTGGTTTTCGGATTATGACAGTGGATATAATGACTTTATCAAGGCTATGCTGGAAGATGATATAAAGGCTATGAATATCTATATGAACCGGGTTGCACTAAATACTTTTAGTTATTTTGACAGTGGAAAAAAAGCTTCGGCAGAAAAGGAACCAGAGCGGTTTTACCATGGATTTGTATTGGGATTGATGGTGGATTTGCAGGAGCGCTATGGAATTACATCAAACAGGGAAAGCGGATTTGGAAGGTACGATGTGATACTGGAGCCGAAAAATTCCCGGGACCATGCCATTATTTTAGAATTTAAAGTGCAGGACAAGGAAGATGAAAAATCACTGGAAGATACAGTAAAATCTGCTTTGGCACAGATTGAAGAGAAGCAGTATGCAGCAATTTTAAATACAAAAGGCATCAAACCGGACAGAATCCGGAAATACGGATTTGCATTTTCCGGAAAGCAGGTGTTGATTGGAAAGTAAGAAAAGGAAAGGGAAAGATGAAAAGAAAATTATTGTTGTTTACTTGTCTTATGGTGCTGTCATTTACAGGCTGTAATGATTCAGACAAAAATAATCAAGAAATGGAAGATACTAAACCTATAGAGAAAGAGGATGTGGATGATTCTGAAGCTGCCCAGGTCACAACAGATACAGAGCAAACCATAGAAGTATCCGATTATTTCCAAGAACCAAGGCAAATCATTGAGCTGCTTGACATGGAAAAAGCAGAACCATGGCAATTTCCGGAGGGGGATTCTTATGCAAAAGACGGTTTTAAACTTGAATTGTATGACAATCTTTTTTCATTCAAAAATGAAGCTGCTGATTCTATAACATTGTACGGAATTAAAGTAGGAGATACCATTGAAGATGCTGTAAAAACAGTAGAAGATAGGGGCTGGAAAAGTTATTATACTAATGATAATGAATACGCCTTCCTGGCCTTGGTAAACAACGAATCTTATCTTCTGTCCCTGGGCTATACCGGAGATGGGGCGGTGGCTTCCTGGTATGTAAATAACTGGCCTCAGGGGGAGGATATAGATGAGGTATTGAAGGGAGAACAGAGTGCAGAAGACGTCTCTTCCCAATCATGGAAACAGCCATACATTGATTATATAAATGGTCATAATCAATTTTTATCAAGTAAGTTAATCAATATCAATGGTGATGATATACCGGAATTATATATAGATTACGGGGTTACGGCCTATGGAAGTGTGATTTGCAGCTATGCTAACGGAAGGTTGATAGAACAGTATTTATATGTGGCCGGATTGTCTTATATAGAAGGAGAAAATTTGTTCCGTGACACAGGGGGCCATATGGATGTTTATTATGATAAGATATATACCATACAGGACGGTCAGTTTGTTCTGATATACAGCGGTAATTACGGGGCAGAGAATAATGCGGACATACAGTTGGACGAATCCGGAAGGCCAATCTATAGCTACTATTGGAACGGGAGTCAGGTATCTTCTGAGGAAGAATATATGAATCTGTTGAATCAGGTATATAACACGGATATGGCTGTTTCGCCCTATGATGGTGCAGAGTATAGCGATGGAAGGTATATAGGAAACGGATTGTGCAATTATGACGAGATTATAGAAGCCATAAACAGCTATTGATATTCCATTATGCCGGTGTATTATAGATACGGAACGTAGACCTGCCGCAAGGGTCAAATACCCCGATGCTTGCATCTTGCATCGGGGTATTTGATTATATCCTTCTATTCTACAACAATTTCACAGCTGACTTCCAGCAATTTTTCATCTTTTACAATACCCTGGGCCGGTACAGAGAAATTAGGCATACCGTCAGGATTCCAGTAGATTTTGCCTACAGAGGCGTTTCTTCCGGCATCGTACAGAGGCTGATAATCTGCCTCCACCAAATACCGCTCCTCCTGGCGGCCATGGTAGATAATCAAATCTTCGGAATCATCGTCGGAGTTGGTGAAGCTGTTGTGACCCAGTCCGAATTGTCCTGTGGCCCGGCTGCTCTGGAATACCGGATAAGGCAGCTTGGTCCAGGAAGAGGAGAGAAGAAGGTCTGCATCTTCCTCAGCATATAAAAGTCCCACACAGTACATGGCATCTGTCCCGCTGGCAGAGAAAGTCACAAATATTTTTCCGTCATGCTTGATGACGCCGGGTCCTTCATCTACCGGGAAGCCGTGAAGTTCCCAGTTGTATTCCGGATGGGTCAGCCGGACTGCCGGAGTGCAGAGCGTCCATGGGTTGGAAAGCTGGGCAATAAAGATATCGGAAATATTGTTTGTTTTCTGTGCCCACAAAATATAATCCTTTCCGTTGTGATTAAAGTAAGTATGGTCCAGAGAAAAGTCGGTGAAAGCAATATCGTCGGGTACGGAAGATACCAGAGGGCCTTTCTCTGTCCAGGTGCCGGAAAGTGGGTCTGCATCCAGACATTCCAGACAATGGGGTCTTATTCTCCAAGAGGATTCATCGGAAATAGTGGTCGTGTAGTAGATATACCAATGCCCGTGAATATAGTGAAGTTCCGGAGCCCAGATATGGGGACTCATAGTGCCGCCGTGAATCGGCTTTCTTTCGTATACAATTTTTTCTTCATAGGTCTTAGAATCATCTGCCAGCTCTGCCAGGGTGTCTGCCCGTCTCAGGATAATATAGAGATACTGATACTTTCCGTCCAGATTGTGCTCCATATCTGTGTAGGAAGCCGTGAAATAGTATTTTCCGTCTTTGTGCTTGTAGATATAGGGGTCTGCTCGGTGATAGATAAATGGTTTTTCAAACAAGGTTTGCTGCAGTTTTCCGCAGACAGAATAGGTTCCGGACTTGGAAAAGTCCTGACGGGAGATATCTTCCCATACAACAGAAAGTTCCTGAACCGAACCATTGGAGTATTCTGTTTGCAGCTTCCGGGGCAGGGTGACATTTTCTCCCTGACGTACATGTACCACAGGAGCTTCAACTTTCGTCAAAAGTACAGGCTCCGGTCTTCCATAGACAGGGAAAAGGCTTTCTAACAGAGAGAGAGGAACCTGAAGACGGTTTTCTTCATCCGGGGAATCTTCTAAGTCCCAATGCGCAGACACAGCGAGAGAAGAGCTGGTATAACCGGCTCCAGTAAAATGTATAAAATCTCTTGTTTCTGCAAAATACATACGGGAAGACTCTTTAGAATCCAGAGCTGTCACCAGATAGCCTCTGTCCTTCAGATGATGCAAAGAGGGATTAGTGAGCTGTTTTGAACCGTAATCGGGAAACCAGACCCCGTTATTTCCGTTAAGAGCATACCAGTCAGTACCATTGTAACTGTATTCCAGGTGAAGACTGTCGGATTCCGGATTGTCCCAATTTTTGGTGTAGGGCCTGAGAAATGCCCATGTCTGCCCTTTTGGGCATAAAGAATCATCCCAAGGGAGTTCATGCATTTGTTTCATAAAAGCTCCTTTCAGACGATATAGGGAAAATGTTAAGAGTACTTTTATCCTAGCATAAAAGAAAACGGTTGACAAGTGCATACAAGTGGGGGTTTAATAGAAACATGTATATATGTGTAACGGGGTAAAACGATTAAGTTAAGGGAAAAGGAGGGAACATGGCTACAATTAAAGAAATCGCAAAGGCATGCGGTGTGTCGGCCGCGACAGTTTCAAATATCCTTAACAACAAACCGGGGGCCAGTGAAGCCACCAGAGAGCTGGTTTTGGAGACAGCGGACAAAATGGATTACCTGCCTAATTATGTGGCAAAAAATCTGAAAACCCGAAATACCAGAAGCATTGGGGTAATAGCGGAGGATATGACGATTTTCAGTATCCCGGATATTATCGACGGAATCACGGAATACTGTGAGAAAGTAAATTACCATATTTTGTTGATAAATCTCAGACTTTATAAGAAATATGATGATACTTACTATAACACAGCAGATTATTTTGGGGTTGTGAAGCAGGAAATAAAGAAGCTGATAGCCATGCAGGTAGAAGGAATCATATATGTGACAGCTCATGAGAGGGCTGTGAAATGTATTCCGGATAATCTGCCTATTCCTGCGGTTATGGCCTATGGCTATACCAAAAGCGGAAGAGTGCCATCTGTGGTAGTGGATGAGCAGCAGGGAACTTATGAATTAGTGGAGCACCTTATTGAGAAGGGACACAAGAGAATCGGAGTTATTACGGGAAAAACCGATAGTTTTCATATGCAGGGACGTCTGCTGGGGTATCAGAAGGCTTTGCGGGATAATCAGATTGTCTATGACCCGGAGTTGGTTTTTATCGGGGACTGGACCAGGGAATCCGGTTACAAATATGCAGACCAGCTGTTAGGAAAAAAGGTGACGGCTATTTTCTGCATGAATGACCTGATGGCCGGCGGGGTGTACGACAGGGCGGATGAGCTGGGATTGGATATTCCGGAGGATATTTCTATTGTAGGATATGATAACCGGCAGCTTTCCAGTTATTATAAGCCGCCTTTGACTACCGTTGAGCTTCCTCTCCATGATATCGGGTATAAGGCGGCGGATGTGATGATAGAAATGCTGAAGGGGAAAATAAAGGAACAAAAGGAAGAGCTTATTTACCAGGTGGGTTGTAAGGAGCTGATTCGTGATTCTGTAAAGCAGCTGCCATAAAAAAGATTTGGAGCTTAAAATACAGCTCTGACCGGCGACATGTGTAAAATATGTCTCTGAAATAATGGTACAAGTTGGGAAAACATGGTACAAGTTAAAGAAAAACGGGATAAATCCCAGGGATTTTTTTTCTGGGGTTTATCCCGGTTTTTTTGTGATTTTATACAAAGATAAAAAAGGAAAAACAGGTTAAAAACAAGGATTGTCTTGAAGGTCTTTGTGCAAAATGTATATACTTAAACGATTTAAAAAAGCTTCAAATTGTATAAAAAATGAAAAACATAGAAAACAAGAGAAAAATAGAGAAATTAAGAGAAATAAAAGAATAAATAAAAATATATCAAAACATACAGGTTTTATTAAAGGGAACCAGTGTGGTATAAATTAAGAAAATCACAAGAAAACCTGTACAAATTGTTTAAGAAGCTGAGCAGAATTAAAAAGGAAAAAGAATAAAATAAACGATATTCGGAAAATGAAGAAAAAGAGAGAAAGAAATTCTGCCTAACTGGTTAAACGATTAACAAGCTTCATTTGTGCTTTTGTATCATACAGAAGGGAAACTTCTGATTTGATAAAAAATTTTATAAAGGAGGACACTATATGAAGAAGAAAGTGTTGGCTGCATTATTATGTGCGGCAATGGCAGGAACCATGTTGGCAGGCTGCGGCGGAGGTTCTGATGACGGCGGTTCCAGCAGTGATTCAGGAGATGAGGCTTCTGCAGAAGACGGTGAAGGCGAAGACGGAGAGGCTGAGCCTGAAGCAGTCACCACAGTAGGTCCTGACTCCGGAACCAAGATGGAAATGTGGTCCTTTGTAAGCCAGCATAATGACTTCTATGCTAAGATGCTGGAGAAGTGGAACGAGCAGAATCCGGACAGACAGATTCAGATTACCTTTACTACATACCCATTCGGCGATATGCACAATAAGATGATTATGGCTCTGCAGACCGGAGAAGGCGCTCCTGACTTGTGCGACATTGAAAGAGGCCAGTTCCCTAACTTCCTTCAGGGTGAAGTTCAGCTCTATGCGCTCAACGATGCTTTAGAGCCATACATGGGAGATTTAGTACAGTCCCGTTTCGACATTTATTCTAAGGACGGAAATTACTATGGAGCACCTACTCACGTTGGCGCTACAGTAATGTACTACAATGATGAATTGCTTTCTCAGTACGGCATCGACTATAAGACTATCAAGACCTGGGACGACTATACCGCAGCAGCCGAGAAGCTGAAAGAGGCTACAAACGGTGAGGTGAAGATGACAGAGGTTGATACCGGCGGTACTGACTGGATGTGGCTGTCCATGGCTGAGCATGGCGAAGACCAGGTAGACGAGGACGGACGTGCAGTTGTTACAGAAGGTATGGCAGAAATGCTGAAGCTGCAGAAAGAATGGCTGGATAATGATTTAGCTATGATTTGCCCGGCCGGACAGGTTGATACAGAAGAAGGTAAGCAGGCTATTATGGACCAGCAGTTCGCTTCCTTCCCGAAAGCTCTGTGGTACATGAGCCGTTTCGTATCTGATATGCCGGATGAGGCAGGCAAATGGGCTATTGCTCCTTGCCCGGTATTTGAAGAGGGACAGTCTCGTTCCGTTGGTATCGGTGGTACAGGTACTGTTGTAACACAGCAGTCCTCTGACCCGGAACTGGCAGCAGACTTTATTGCATACGCAAAATGCTCCTATGAAGGTTGTGTAGGTATCTGGGAAGACCTTGGATTTGACGTTGTTAACAAATCTGTTTGGAAAGACCCGGCTATCACACAGGATACATCAAACAAATATATTGCTTTCTTCAGAACAAATCCATTCGATGTTTTGAATGAGATTGAAAATGAAATCGAAGCAATCACAGTTAATTCCAATACATTCATTTTAGGTGATTATCTGAATGTAACAACCTTCAACAGTATTTTTGAGAATGGACAGGACGTGGACGAAGCGCTTCAAGAATGCCAGGATATGGTAGATATTGACCAGGAATAGCTTGAAGCTATAAGCAGCTTTGGTAATCTAATAGAAATTGCCTGGGTTGAAACCTGGGCAATTTCTTTTATAAAAGGAGAGTGAGACAGTGAAGTTTAAAAAATTTTTCTTTTCACAAAAAGCAGCGCCTTATGTGTTCGTGCTTCCATTTGTGCTCAGCTTTTGTATTTTTTGGATTTATCCCTTATTCAGTACCGTGAAAATGAGCTTCCAATCTATCCTGCCAGGACAGATTGAATGGATTGGTCTGGAAAACTATGCGAAGCTTTTAAAGGATACTGCTTTCCACACGGCAATTAAAAACAGCTTTACATATATGTTATGGTCTCTGGTACTCCTGATTCCATTCCCCATGCTGTATGCCGTATTGATGGATAGTCGCCTGGTAAAAGCCCAGGGCGTCTGGAAAGCGATTTTGTATATGCCGGCTCTGACATCTGTGGTTATTTCCGGTACACTTTTCCGTTTAATGTTTGCAGAGATGCCTACCGGACAGATGAACAAGTTGCTGCAGTTCTTTGGCTCTGACGCTATACCGTGGCTGAAAAACGGCTCCACCGCAATGTTTGCATTGATTTTGCTATGCTGCTGGAGGTGGACGGGTGTTAATATGCTGTATTTTATGTCAGGTTTGAAGGGGATCGACGGTTCCCTCTATGAGGCGGCGGATATTGATGGCGCCAATTCCTGGAAGAAATTCTGGTATGTTACCATTCCTCTTCTGAAACCAACCACAATCTATGTGCTGACAATCAGTGTATATGCAGGTCTGGCCATGTTCCTGGAATCCTACATGTTATGGGGAGGAAATACTTCACCCAAGAATATCGGTCTTACCATTGTAGGATACCTGTATAAGAGAGGTATTGAGAGAAACCAGATGGGTTATGCTTCGGCTGTTGGTCTGGTGCTTCTGTTTATCGCTCTGGCAATTAACGTAGTTCAGCTTGTACTGAACGGAACCTTTAAGAAGGAGGAGAGTTGATATGGCAAATACAGCACCTTCCAAAGAAAAAGATAAAATGGGCATGACCATGAAAAACAGGATTTTGTCCGTGTTTGCTACAGGCTTTTTCGTTATTCTGTGTGCCCTTGTAGTATTCCCGGTATTTGCAGGCCTTCTTGCTTCCTTCCGCCCTGGCTCAGAGCTGATTCGTAGAGGTTTGTCTATTAACCTGGATTTCGGAAGTATGTCCTTAGACAATTATGGATATCTGTTTTCCGGTAATGCGGATTCTAAGAAATACTTTATGTGGTATAAGAACAGCCTTGTGCTTACTCTTTTGACCGTTGTTCTTACACTGGCTATCTGCTATTTTGTAGCTTACGGTATTTCTATGTACAAATTCAAACTGCAGAATGTGATTCTGTTCCTGGTTATTGCAACCATGATGGTTCCTTTTGAAATCCTTATGCTGCCATTATATCAGGAAATGATAGATTTAAATCTTATGAATACAACTGCAGGTGTAATTCTGCCGGGACTATGCGGAGCGTCCACCATATTCTTCTTCCGACAATATATGATAGGATTGCCCAAGGATTTGCTGGATGCAGGACGTATTGACGGATGTACAGAATATGGTATCTGTATTAAAATTATTCTGCCTATTACAAAGCCGGCTTTTGCTTCCATGGCAATCTTAAGTACCATGGGCGCATGGAACAACCTGCTGTGGCCTATGATGGTTTACCGTGATGCAGATAAATTTACACTGCCAATCGGTTTGAATACGTTGCTGACTCCATACGGAAATAATTATGATATTTTGATTGCCGGTTCTATGTTCGGTATCATTCCTATCCTTATTATTTTCCTCTGCTTCCAGAGATACTTTATTGAAGGTATGGTAACAGGCGCAGTAAAAGGCTGAGAATATCTGAGATTACTGAAAAGGGATTGCTGCATCCTGCAGCAGTCCCTTTTGCAAACTATAGGCACAGCCCAGAATCTGCAAAAAACTATGGAAATAAGGAAAATGTTCCAGCAGGAGAGTTTACCTTATTAGAGAGGAAAAATAAAGATGAGAAAATGGAAAAGATTTTTGTGTATAGCAGCAAGCCTCTGCCTAGCCGGTCTTTCTGCCTGCGGGGGAGAGGAAAACAGTGGCTTGTCGCTGGACGAGGTGAAGGAACGCCAGGGCAGTTTTTCCGCAGGGGCTTCTGTCCATGATCCTTCTATATATGAAGAGAATGGAACCTATTATATATTCGGCTCCCATATGGAAGCGGCCAAATCAGATAACCTCAGGGATTGGAAACGTTTTGCTACAGCGGTTTCTAAGAGCAATAAACTTTTTGACAACCTTTTTGAGGAACCTATGAGGGCATTTGAGTTTGTGGGAAGAAACGAGGAGGGTGGCTACTCTGTTTGGGCGCCGGATGTTATTTATAATGAGAAGATGGGGAAATACATGATGTATTTCTGTACCACGTCCACATATAAGCGTTCCTCTCTGTGCTTTGCCACAGCGGATGCTCCGGAAGGTCCTTATACTTTCCAGGATACCATTCTTCACTCTGGCTTCACTACAGCAGATACTAAGAATAAGGCTTCAATTTTCGGAGATGAAAATTTTGATATGCGAAAATATATGCTGACCGGAGATTACAATAACCTTCAGTGGCCCAATGCTTTAGACCCGTCCGTGTTTTATGATGAAGAAGGCAGGATGTGGATGGTTTATGGTTCCTGGTCAGGAGGTATCTATATTTTGGAGCTGGACCAGGAGACAGGTTACCCTATTTTTCCGGAAGAAGATGAAGAAAATGAAGTGGACAGCTATTACGGCAAACACCTGATTGGGGGAATGCATCTTTCCTGTGAAGGCCCCTATATCCTTTACGACGAAACTACTGGTTATTACTATCTCTTTGTTTCCTACGGAAGCCTGACCGCAGAGGGCGGCTATCAGATACGGCTGTTCCGTTCTGAAAATCCTGATGGGCCTTATACAGATCCAAGCGGCGAGGCATTTGCCATGAATGTGGAGGACCATAGCCAGTATGGCCTGAAAATGATGGGAAATTATACTTTTCCAAGCCTTCCTTATTCTTATATGGCTCCGGGCCACAATTCTGCTTTTGTGGACGAGGATGGAAAGATGTATGTGGTATACCATCAGAGATTCAGTGATAAAGGGGAAACTCATGAGCCCAGAGTACATCAGCTTTTCTCTAATAAAGAGGGCTGGCTGGTAGCGGCGCCTTTTGCAACAGAAGGAGAGAGCATTTACCAGGAAGCAGGGGGAAATAAAGAGATTGCCGGAACATATTTTTACCTGAACCACGGAAAGGATATTTCAGCAGATGTACATGAAGCTGAAGAAATTCATCTTACGGCCCAGGGAAAGATTAAGGATGGCGACGGGAAGAGCATTGGGGAATTTTCCAGAGAAAAAGACTCCCCATACATCACTCTTACCTTGGAGGATGAGGAGTATCAGGGAGTCCTGGTTGCTATGAATGATGAGGCAGGAAATCCTACCCTTTGCTTTACGGCGGCAGGCAGCAACAATGAAACCGTATGGGGCGTAAAATATCTGGAGGATAAGTAATCAGTTCTCCTGAGGAGGCAGATGGTAGGAGACCAGTACCTTGATGTCCTGGTTGTAGTTTCCGAAGTTGCTGCCAAAGAGAGTTAATCCTCCGATATTGGATGAGTCTTCAGATACAGATAATTTGAAATGAATGGAACTTTTATAATCGAAATGAAAATCCTGAATCCTTACGTCAGATATTTTTAACCCGTCTATAAAAGTTCCGTTTTTGTTTAAAATCAGAGTTTTCAGCAGGCCGTACTGATTCCAGTAAGGGAACCACCAGGAAGGCGTGAAAAGACCGTGAATATCACCGAAATCTCCGGGGCTGGTCCAGGTTCCTATAGGGGTGTCGTTTAACAGGAAGGCAATGTCAGAAGGCCAGTCGTTGTTAGTTCCCGGCGCCTCGGAGGACAATTCCATGGATATGACAATCTGCTGAACTTCAGCGGAGAGAGGCAGCAGATTTGGAATGAGATATTCCACATAACCCTTTCCGAACCAGAGAATGTGGGCATCTGTTCTGTCCGGGTGGGCGAAATACCTGGGGTCATCCACTTCCCCGATAAGCTGCTTCCGAGTGGCGATACCACAGGTGGGCTGGACCTGGTAGTCCGTATATTGGCCTACGGGAATATCGATGGAATACATGTTTTTGTTTTCTTCCTGGAATTGAGATTTTATATCAATCAGTATACGATCTGTGTTTACCCGGCATATTTTCTGATTGCCGTGACCCTCATGTTCGGTCAGAACACTGAGAAGGCCGCATTCCTCCAGCTTTTTAATATGGCTGGTCAGGGCGCCCTTGGTGATACCCAGCCGGGCGGCGATTTCGTTCATATTTAATTCATTATTTTCCAATAGTAATTGGATGATTTCAATTCTCAGTTGAGAACCGAGAGCCTTGTACAATTCAATGCCGTCTTCGATTTTTTTGATATGCAGCATGGGGCAACCTCCTTTTTGAACCCTGGTACATCGTTTCGAAAATAACTACACCAAATTGCTTGCCTGCTTTCCCGATTGCACAAGTCAAAAAGCCTCAGCGTAGCCCGCTACGCCTACGTTTTTTGACCTGCACACTCGAAAAAGCATACTGCGCAATTGGTCCAGCTATTTATCGAACGATGTACTGGTATAAGACAAGAGATTTCTACGCAGAGCTGCGAAATCTCTGAACCGTGAGAATCCTCCCTGAGGGAATCTTCTCACGGTTGCGGGTTCAATAACCGTGTATCATCGTGCAAGCCCGATATACACGGCTTTTGAACCCTGGTATTATACATATTATATTTCATATGGGGGTTTAAGGCAATGAGAAATAGTTTATAATTATCAAAAATATTATAGATTTTTTCGATGAACTTTTGTTGACATTCTGGGCTTGGGATTTTATAATATAGGTAAAAGTAAATTATTTAAGGAAAATATAAAAATAAAATAAAGGAGGACAATATTATGAGCAGAAGGGCAAAAATGGTATTGGACAAAGAGTTCCAGATTGCACCTGTGGACAAGAGGATTTACGGTTCTTTCATTGAACATCTGGGGAGAGCGGTATATGAAGGAATCTACCAGCCAGGCCATCCTGCTGCGGACCAGGATGGCTTCCGTCAGGATGTGGTGCAGTTGGTAAAGGAACTGGATGTGCCGATTATCCGTTACCCGGGCGGAAATTTTGTGTCTAATTTTTACTGGGAGGATTCTGTGGGACCGGTTTCCCAGAGGCCTCACAGACTGGAGCTGGCCTGGAGAAGTCTGGAGAAAAATGAAATCGGTTTGAATGAGTTTTCCAAATGGGCTAAGCAGGTGAATTCTGAGGTAATGATGGCTGTGAATCTGGGAACCAGAGGGATTTCCGATGCCTGCAACCTGCTGGAATACTGCAATCATCCATCAGGCACCAAGTACAGTGATTTACGTGTGAGCCATGGAGTAAAGGAACCCCACAAGATTAAAGTATGGTGTCTGGGAAATGAGATGGATGGTCCCTGGCAGATTGGACATAAGACCATGGAGGAGTACGGACGTCTGGCAGAAGAAACTGCCAAAGCTATGCGGCTGATTGACCCCAGCATTGAACTGGTGTCCTGCGGAAGCTCCAACCGTGACATGCCTACCTTCCCGGACTGGGAAGCAACAACCCTGTCCCGCACCTATGATTATGTGGACTATATTTCCATGCACCAGTATTATGGAAACAGAGACAATGACAGCAACGATTACCTGGCTCAGTCTGATGACATGGATGATTTCATTCGTACGGTTATCGCTACCTGCGATTATGTGAAAGCAAAGAAGCGCAGCAAAAAAGTGATGAATTTAAGCTTTGATGAATGGAATGTATGGTTCCACTCCAATGCAGCAGATGATGATATTACAGAAAACCACCCATGGCAGGTGGCACCGCCTATGCTGGAGGATATTTATAACTTTGAAGATGCGCTGCTGGTAGGATTGATGCTCATTACGCTTATGAAACATGCAGACCGTGTAAAGATGGCTTGTCTGGCTCAGCTGGTAAATGTAATTGCTCCTATTATGACAGACGCTGCAGGCGGGGCATGGAAACAGACCATCTTCTATCCGTTCATGCATGCGTCTAAATACGGCAGAGGCATTGCCCTGCAGCCGGTAGTGTCCGGTACAAAGCATGCTACGGCAAAGCATGATGAAATCACAGATGTGGAATCTATTGCAGTATATAATCCGGAAAAGGATGAGGTTACTATTTTTGCGGTAAACCGCAATCTGGAAGAAGATGTGGAGCTGTCCACAGATGTGAGAAGCTTTGAGGGCTATAGAGTATTAGAGCATATTGTAATGGAAAATGAGGATTTAAAGGCAGTAAACAGCCTGGCCGGAGAAAAGGTATATCCTGTTGACGGCAATGACAGAAGCAAATTAGACAGCGGAATTGTAACAAGCATATTAAAGAAGGCGTCCTGGAATGTAATCCGCCTTGGAAAGTAAAGAGGAGAGAATATGGTAACAAGCTTAGTAATCAACCCAAATAATAAAAAAAGTAAAATCCATAAGGAGATTTACGGCCATTTTTCTGAGCATCTTGGAAGATGTATTTATGAAGGACTTTATGTAGGTGAGGATTCCCCCATTCCTAATGTAAACGGAATGCGTACTGATGTAGTAGAAGCTTTAAAAGAGATGAAGATTCCGGTTCTGCGCTGGCCCGGCGGCTGCTTTGCAGATGAGTACCACTGGATGGACGGAGTGGGACCTAAGGAAAAGAGAAAAAAGATTATCAACACTCATTGGGGCGGCGTTGTAGAGGACAACAGCTTTGGTACTCATGAGTTCTTCGAGCTGTGCCGTCAGCTTGGCTGCGCGGCTTATGTAAATGGAAATCTGGGCAGCGGTACAGTAAGAGAGATGTCTGAGTGGGTAGAGTATATGACCTTTGAAGGGGTTTCTCCCATGGCAGACATGAGAAAAGAAAACGGAAGCGAGGAGTCCTGGGATGTGGCATTCTTCGGGGTTGGCAATGAGAACTGGGGATGCGGCGGAAATATGACTCCCGAGCATTATGCCAATGAATACCGCAGATACCAGACCTATGTGAGAGACTACAAGAAAGATAAGAAGATTTATAAGATTGCCTGCGGACCTAATGTAGATGATTATGACTGGACAGAGGGAGTTATGTCAACTTGCTTCCGCCACTGTGAGCCAAAATTCCATGGCTTTATGGACGGTCTTTCTCTTCATTATTATGTTCATCCGGAAGGATGGGAAATTAAGGGAAGCGCAACAGAATTTGACGATACTGTTTGGTATAAAACCATGTATAAGGCTCTGTACATGGACGAGCTGATTAAGCGTCATGGAGCTATCATGGATAAATATGACCCTGATAAGCATGTTGGACTGATTGTGGATGAGTGGGGAACCTGGTTTACCGTAGAGCCTGGCACAAATCCGGGATTCCTGTACCAGCAGAATACCATGAGAGACGCTCTGGTGGCCGGAATTACGCTGAATATTTTCAATAAAAACAGCCAGCGTGTGCGTATGGCTAATATTGCCCAGCTTGTAAACGTACTTCAGGCAGTAATCCTTACTGAAGGAGAGAAAATGCTGAAAACGCCTACCTATCATGTATTTAACATGTATAAGTATCATCAGGATGCAACACTGGTAGACAGCCATATTGAGAAAAAGAACGTGGGAACAGAAGAGTACCAGGTTCCCAACCTCAGTGAATCTGTATCTGTGGATGAGGACGGAGTTCTTCACATTACTATTACAAACCTGTCTCTGGATGAAAGCTATGACATTGATACTACGGTACTGCACAAAAAGGTTACTTCCGTAACAGGTGAGCTGCTTACCGGCGAAATGCATGCTATGAATACCTTTGAGGAGCCGGAGCGTGTTCAGGTAAAAGAATTTAAAGATGTTAAGATTACAGACAAAGGACTGAGCTTCACCATCCCGGCCTGCAGCGTACTGCACCTGGCTGTGAAGGAGGATTAATGAGTAAGAGCATGGAGGAACATCCTCAGCGCTTTTGCAGGAAATGTTTGCTGGAGGATATTGCGGAGGAAGATTTTCTGCGGAATATGCGCCAGTATATAGATGGCCTGGATGAAGACATAAAGACAGAAGAGAACCAGTACAGACAGCGGCTGCTCTTCTGTCGTCAATGCAGTAAGCTGATGAACGGCCTGTGCCGTGTCTGCGGCTGCTTCGTGGAGTATCGGGCAGCAGTGAAAAAGAATCACTGTCCGGGACCGGAGAAGCTGTGGTAGAAAAGTTTACATAAAACATATAGATAAAATGCACATTTGGAATCCCGATTCCTGAGAGGCGGAAGCCTTGGGGAGTCGGGATTTTTATTTTGTTCTCTAGGAAATTCCTTTGAATTTTCTAGAGAACAAAATAAAAATCCCCGCCAGGTGGCTGAATAGTTCAATCTTCGAAAACTTTTTAGAAAAAGCCATTGCTTTTACAGAGAAAAAGAAACATAATTAAGATACTATCCTGAAGGACATTGCGTACAGCCGAAAAATCAGTTGACAAAACCCTCATGCTGGGATAAGATACAACATATAATTCATACAGGAATAGTAGGAAATGAATATGGGAACAGCAGCTGCATGTTTCAGGGCTGCAGGTTCGCTAAAGGAGGACGAGGATATGGCGAATGTGTTTAAAAGTACATGGGATTTAATCGGAAATACCCCTATGGTTGAAGTGGGGAACATAGAAGCAGCAGAGAATCTGAAAGCCAGGGTGCTGGTGAAACTAGAATATCTGAACCCGGCCGGCAGCGTGAAGGACAGGGCTGCAAAGTATATGCTGGCGGATGCGGAGGAAAAAGGCCTTCTGAAACCAGGTGCCACTATTATAGAACCGACCTCCGGCAATACGGGAATCGGACTGGCAGCCATTGCGGCGGCCAGAGGATATAAAATGATTTTGACTATGCCGGAAACCATGAGTGTGGAAAGAAGAAATATTCTGAAGGCCTACGGTGCACAGGTAGTGCTGACAGAAGGAGCCAGGGGCATGGCAGGAGCTATTGAGAAAGCGAAAGAACTGGCAGAAGAAATAGAAGGCAGCTTTATTCCCGGCCAGTTTGATAATGAGGCCAATGCCAGGGCACACCGGGAAACTACAGGACCGGAAATCTGGAGAGATACAGACGGAAAGGTGGATATTTTCGTGGCAAGTGTGGGAACAGGAGGAACCATTACCGGAACAGGAGAATATCTGAAATCCCAGAATGAGAACATTCAGGTAGTAGCAGTGGAGCCTGCCGCATCTCCCATGCTTTCTAAGGGACAGGCCGGCCCTCATAAGATTCAGGGAATCGGCGCAGGATTTGTTCCTTCTATTTTAAATACCAGGGTATATGATGAGATTGTGGCTGTGGAGGATGAGGAAGCCTTTGAAGCCTCCAGACGCCTTACAAGGGAGGAGGGTATTCTTACGGGAATTTCTTCCGGCGCTGCCCTTCATGCTGCCATAGAACTGGCGAAACGTGAGGAAAATACAGGAAAGACCATAGTGGCTCTGCTGCCGGACAGCGGAGACCGTTATTATTCCACACCATTGTTTATAAACTAAGAGGTTACCGGGCTTATGACTCTCGTACAGTTGAAGTACATCACAGTGATTGCCGATATGGGGTCCATTAACGAGGCTGCCAAAGCCTTGTTTTTGGCCCAGCCCAGCCTTTCGGCGGCAGTCAGGGACTTGGAAAAAGAGCTGGGAATGGAAATTTTCAGGAGAGGCAGCAGAGGCGTCAGCCTTACTCCGGAAGGGGAAGAATTTTTGGGCTATGCCCGGCAGGTAATAGACCAGTACGACTTGATAGAAAGCCGATTTATTAAAAGAACAGGCACAAAGGAAAAATTCGGTGTTTCCGCCCAGCACTACTCTTTTGCGGTAAAAGCGTTTGTGGAGCTGGTGAAGAAATACGGTATGGATGCCTACGAATTTGCTATTTACGAGACCAGAACCAGCGAGGTTCTCTCTGATGTGCGCAGCTTTAAAAGTGAACTGGGGATTTTGTATGAAAATAACTTTAACCGTCAGGTGCTGGGAAAGCTTATCAGAGAAAATAATCTGGAATTTTACCCTCTTTTTCTCTGCAGCATTTATGTGTATTTAAGCAGAAACCATCCCTTGGCCCACAGGGAGAAAATCAGTTTGGAGGAGCTGAGAAACTATCCCTGCCTGATGTTTGATCAGGGAGCAAATGCGTCTTTTTATCTGGCAGAGGAAATGCTAAGCACTTTTGATTATAAAAGGGTTATCCGTGCCAATGACAGGGCCACTATGCTGAACCTGATGGTAGGACTTAACGGCTATACCCTTTGTTCCGGAATTATTTCCCAGGAATTGAATGGAAGCCAGTATAAGGCAGTGCCTTTAGACAGCCAGGAAGAGATGAGCATCGGTTATGTGAAGCGGAAAGGGATGAATCTCACTCCTTTGGGGGAGAAATACATAGAAGAGATGAAGAAAATAATGGACAGTCAGTTATAGGGAATTCCTATAGCTGGCTGTTTCTTTTTCATATTAGACAGGTAAGAACTTCCTGGCTATAATAACCTTGTAAATTGATAGGAATACTGAATATTTAAATTAGAGCAAGGAGGGCGTACCATGGAGCATATCAGAGAAATAGAAGAAAAAAGAAAGACAGGAAGAAACTTTCGATTTGAGACCATGCAGCTTCATGTGGGGCAGGAGCAGCCGGATTTAGCCACTGGGGCCAGAGCCGTTCCTATATACCAGACCACTTCCTATGTGTTTCAGGACTGCCGGGAGGCTGCGGACAGATTCGACCTTTCAGAGGAGGGAAATATATATGGAAGGCTGACCAACCCTACCCAGGAAGTTTTTGAAAA
>UMLF01029125.1_pt1 | contig 26136 bp, 46 predicted proteins | sample 1966501 | NCBI WGS metagenome assembly UMLF01 (sample SAMEA4836194, study PRJEB28245) | human gut metagenome | biome: gut microbiome; material: fecal sample | place: Denmark | collected 2008 | reverse complement strand
AGGGGCAGAGCAAACCACCGGCTAAGCCGGTGGTCCTGATTTTTTATACATTTTTCTTTGCTGCCTTGTTTTTTTCTAAAAAATTCATTATAATTTCATATATGTATCATGGCGAACAGCATGAAGAAAGGAAAGATGCAATATGATTATGCTGATTGCAAAAAACACCTTAATGGAAGGAAAGCAGAAAGAATTCACAGAACTGGCGGAAAAACTGGTTTTGGCTACAAGAAAAGAAGCCGGTTGCATTGCTTATGATTTGGTTGCAGACCAGGCTGATGCCTGTGTTTATTATTTTGTAGAAAAATATCAGGACATGAAGGCACTGGAGGAACATCGTGCAACAGCACATTTTCAGAGCATCGTACCTCAGTTTGGTCCGCTGCGGACAAAGCCTTCAGAGGTTTCCATTTGTGATGTACTGCCATTTACAGAGTAATAGAAAAGGGGATAGCGTATGGGACACCCGGTGTTATATAGAAAACGTTTTATGCCGCAGGAAACCATTTTGCTGCGGGATGATATTTTAGTTTATCAGGATGAAAAGGTAATCGTAACAAAATGGAATGTTTTTCGTCCAAAGGCAAAATTCAGCCACGGTGTATCCTGTTATTTTTTGGAAGACGGCTATAAAGTCAGTAAGTTTCTGAATGATCAAGAGGAATTGGTATATTATTATTGTGATATCATTGATACCACCTATGATGCCCAGGAAAACAGCTATCTTTTTACAGACCTGTTGGCAGATGTCATTGTTTACGATTCGGGATTTGTAAAGGTTGTTGATTTGGCAGAGCTGGCAGATATGCTGGATGAAGGCGTTATCACAGAAGAACTGGTGAAAAAGTGCCTGCGTCGTCTGGAAAAATTACTGGAAATCATTTATGGAGGTAATTTGGGCGAGCTGACAAAATATCTGGAAATTGAGGGAAGTAAATGAGCGAAAATGTGCATAAGGGGCATCGGGAGCGCATGCGTCAGCGATTTTTGGCTGAAGGTGCGAAGGGTTTTGCAGACCATGAATTACTAGAATTATTGCTGTATTATGCTGTGCCACGGGGAGATGTGAATCCGCTGGCGCATAAGATGTTGGCTGAATTTGGAACACTTTCTATGCTGCTTTCTGCAGATCCAGCGGACATCAGCCGCAGATGTGGTGTAAAAGAAAGTACAGCAGTGCTGTTGGTTCTGCAAAGTGCGTTGGCACATCGTTTGCAGCAGGAAAAATGGCGGGATAAACCTGTTTTGGATTCTGTTTCCCGCGCAGGCGCTTTTGCTGTAGATCTGCTTTCCCATTATCATTATGAACGATTTTATGTCGTATGCTTGGATAATCGGAAGCAATTGATACACACCTGCATGATTTCGGAAGGCACGATAGATGAATCTGTGGTGCATCCCAGACTGGTGGTGGAAGCTGCCTTGCGTTATCAGGCTTCTTCTGTGATCCTGATGCACAACCATCCAGGTGGAACGCTGATGCCATCTTTTTCCGATGTGGAATTAACTGCACGTATGGCAAGAATTCTACATGAAATCGGCATAGAAGTGGCAGACCATATCATTGTTGCGGAAAACCAATACTTTAGTTTTTTGGAACATGATTATTTAAAGAAAAAATAAACAGGAGGTTTTGAATATGAAGAAGTTATATCGTTCTAAAAATAATGTGAAAATCTCCGGTGTTTGCGGCGGTTTGGCGGAATACTTCAATATCGACGCAACACTGGTACGTCTGATTTGGGTTTTGGTATCTTTGCTGACCAGCGGGTTCATTGGCTTAATCGTTTACGTGGTATGCGTGTTTGTCATTCCCGTTGATGACGGATATATTGATGCCGAATTTGACGAAAAGAAATAATTTTTGATAGAAAGCGAGGAAACGAAAGTGGAAGAAAAGAAAAGAATATTCAGTGGCATGCAGCCTTCTGGCATGATTACTTTGGGGAACTATTTGGGTGCATTGAAGAACTGGACAAATTTGCAGGATGATTATGACTGCCTGTACTGTATCGTAGATATGCACGCTATTACCGTTCGTCAGGACCCTGTGAAACTGCGCAAGCAGGCAAGGGATCTGTTGACACAGTATCTGGCAGTAGGCATCGATCCTGAAAAAAATACTATTTACTATCAGTCTCATGTATCTCAGCATGCAGAACTGGGCTGGATTTTGAACTGCTTCACTTATATGGGTGAATTGAACCGTATGACACAGTTCAAAGATAAAGCTGCAAAACATTCAGATAATATCAATGCAGGTTTGTACACATATCCTGTATTGATGGCATCTGATATTTTGCTGTATCAGACAGACCTGGTACCTGTAGGGGAAGACCAGCGTCAGCATCTGGAAATCACCAGAGACATTGCAGGACGTTTCAACGGCATTTACGGCGAAACATTCAAGATTCCTGAAGCATATATCGGCAAGGTTGGCGCAAGAATCATGTCTTTGCAGGAACCTACTAAGAAGATGTCCAAATCTGATGAAAACAAAAACAACACCATTCTGCTGATGGATGAACCTGCTGTCATCATGAACAAAGTAAAACGTGCTATGACTGACTCCGGCAGCGAAATCCGCCACGGTGAAGATAAACCCGGCATCACAAACCTGCTGAACATTTACTGTGCTTGCACAGGCAAAACAATGGAAGAAGCAGAAAGAGAGTTTGATGGCGCAGGCTATGGCGCATTCAAAACAGCTGTAGGTGAAGCTGTAGTAGCAGAACTGGAGCCTGTTCAGAAACGCGTAAAAGAACTGGAAAAGAACAAAGATTATCTGGACGAAGTGATCAAATACGGTGCAGAACGTGCCGGCAAACTGGCAGCCAGAACATTGACAAAAGTTCAGAAGAAAGTGGGATTCCCTCCCGTTATTCGATGATTAGAAAACTGGAAATGGACGAGGTGTATGACACCTTGTCCATTTTTTATAGGAAATACGTGATGACTTGGGGAAAGTTGCATTTTCTGTTAAAATAAGGTATACTGAATCGGTATTCTGCGGAATTGAGGTGATGCCGGTGAATCAAAAAACGCAAATGACGAAGCAGATATTGGCAGAGAGCTTGAAAAAGCTGATGCTGCACCATAGTTTTGAAAAAATTACCATCAAAGACATTACGGATGCGGCAGGTTTTATCCGCCCAACATTTTATAACCACTTCAAAGATAAGTATGATCTGGTGGAATGGATTTTCACGGAAGAAATCATCCGCCCTGGAGAGCAACTGTTTGATGTAGGTTTATTTCGTGAGGGCATTCGCCTGATGCTTGCCAATATGGAAAAAGAAAAGGATTTTTATGTGCGTGCAGTGAAAATACAAGGACAGAATTCTTTTCGTGAAATCGTTTTCCATGCATTTGTTACATTGATTCAGAAGGTTTTTGCAAAACGCACACCTTTCCCAGAAACAGTGCCTCATTTTTTCCGTCCGGAAATTTTAGCAGAATATTATGCCAATGCAGAAACGTTTCTGCTGATGAAGTGGTTGGAAAGTGGTATGCCCATTTCTGCGGAAGAAGTGGAAAAAGCCCATTGGTCACTGATCACCGTTTCTTTTGAAGATGTTGTGAAAGAGGTTTCCGGTGAAGAAAAGGAAAATAGATAAAAGTGCTTTATTGTATAGAAAGCATAAACAAATATACAGTTTTGTATGATAAATGAAAACAGCAATGAAAGACTGCGTCTGTAAGATGTGGTCTTTTTTCTTTATACTGGGAAGAAGAAATGGGGTGAGGAAATGTCCATGATGATTTATGTATTGGTATTATGTGGATTGGCATTGGAAGCTTTTCGGCTGTCTATTGCTGCCGGTGCCATTCAGGCGAACTTAACAAAAAGAAAAATCATTCTTCTGGGAGGAATTTTCGCAGCAATACAATTTGTTTTGTTTTTGCTGGGAATGGTATGCCTATGGAAGTGGACGGATTTCCTCTCAGTTTCTGAAAACATAGATAATATAGCAAGAATAGGAAGTGTGATTTTTACTGTTCTTGGTTTTGCGATGATTTTTCTTGGCATACGGGAAAAAAGACTGGAGGAAAGCTGTATTCATCCATGGTCCGTGGAGGGATTTGCTCAATATGCTTTCAAACATGGTCTGATGTTTTTATGCGTAGGTTGTGCAGCCATTTACTGTATGGGAAAAATCTTTTGGTATGGATTGGAAATTTTTTTGATTTTATTTCTAGCTTCTGTTTTTGGTTTGGCTTATGGATATTGGCAGGGAATCAAAGGATGGCGGAAAGTGCGCATTGTGACAGGATGTATTTGGATAATTGCGGCAGTTTGTCTTTGGAATGTTTAAAAAAGCACCATGAATTTTTCATGATGCAGTGAGAATTATTTGTGTTTATAACCGGTGTAGAATGCCATAAATCCGCAGAACAGCATTGCCCAAGCCCAGAAACGGTGTTGTTTCATTTTGTTCACCTCTTTTCTTTTTTTAAAAGTTAACTAAAACTAATTTTAGTTTACTATTGCTTATTCGTGGTGTCAAGAATTTATATTTTTGTAAGATAAAATGTTTTCTTTTCTAAAAACTGTGTGATATGATGAAAAAAAGCGCGGTATAAAGAAAGGAGCGAATGGATATGTTATTGACAACAACAGAACTGGTTATGGGCAAGGAATACGATGTTTTAGGCTTGGTAAAAGGTGCCACTATTCAAAGCAAAAACATTGGCAAAGATTTTGGCGCGGGTCTGAAATCCATTGTTGGCGGTGAATTAAAGGGGTATACAGAAATGATGGAAGAAGCCAGAGATATTGCCATGCAGAGAATGGAAGAAGAAGCCAGACGTCTGGGTGCAGATGGTATTGTCGGCATTCGCTTTTCTACCAGTGCTATTATGCAAGGGGCAGCAGAAGTTATGGCATACGGCACAGCAGTAAAATTCAAATGATATAAAATGCAGGAGGGGGTGGAAGCAGTGTATTTACAGATTGATGAAAGCGGCTACCAGTTTGTAGAGGAACAGCCGGAAAATCGGGCGTACATCGGTATTTTTACGTATGACATGATGCAGGAGCAGGCACGTCTGCGGAGCATATCTTATCGTGTTCTGGAGGATGCCAGACGTTTTGGTTTTGCTCGTTATGACAGTTTTGAAAATTATGACTGCATCAGTCTGGAAATGCCGGACTTCCACAATGTCCTCATCAGCCACGGCAGTGTGGTTATTTATCTGGAAAAAAATTATGCATTGTTTTTCACCTCTAAAGCCCAACACGTCAGACACGTTTTGCGGGATTGTGCCGAAGGGCTAGGAGAACGGATTTCTTTCCAACGGCTGATTTATCTTTTTCTGGAAACCCAGACAAAGGAAGAAGAAGTGGCATTTGATAAAATTGAAAAAGAAATTTTGGAATTGGAACAGGCGCTTATTACATCCCAGAAGAAGAATTTTGTGTCAGAAATCATCCATCTGCGGAAACGTCTCATGCTCATGAAGCGATATTATGAGCAATTTTTGAATTTGTTGGATGTGGTAATTGAAAACGAGAATCATATTTTTGACGGAAAGACGCTGCGGTCTTTTAAAATGCTTTCCAGGAGGATGGAGCGGAGTTATCAGAATGTACTGAACCTGCGGGAAGCTGTGACACAGATTCGGGAATCCTATGAAGCGGAAGTGGATATCAGTCTAAACACCACCATGAAGGTCTTTACAGTAGTAACAACCATTTTTCTGCCTTTGACCCTCATTGCAGGATGGTACGGCATGAATTTCCAGATGCCGGAGTATGGTTGGGAACATGGTTACTTGATGGTCATCCTGCTTTCTGTGGCTTTTATTGCCATTGGCATTGCCTTTTTTAAGAAAAATAAGTGGTTCTGAGGTGAAAATGTATGTTTTTTAGCTCCCGGAAATCTTCTGTGAAATTTTTGCAAAAAGTGTTGACAGCAAATTTTTGTGTGATATAATCTGATGTATAAACGTCGACGAGGACAGTAGTCCTTTTCGGGTGGTCAGAGAGGGATATCTCGGCAGAGTTTCTGTCGTGGCTGTGAGTATCCTGCACCTGAGAAGAGTACGAAAACCACCTCCGAGTGGCCCTAATCCGGCACGGCCGACACCGTTATCGTCAAAATGAGTGGTTTTCTAAACAATAAGGGTGGAACCGCGGGAGATTATAACTCTCGTCCCTTTTCCGAAAGGAAAGTGGACGGGATTTTTTTATTGCAAAAAAATCGCACTTTCCAAAGCAAAAAATCACATGCAAAAGGAGAGATTGGATATGAAGATTACACTGAAAGACAATGTAGTAAAAGAATTTGACAGCGCAATGTCCGTTCTGGATATCGCAAAATCCATCAGCGAAGGTCTGGCAAGAAACGCTTGTGCAGGTATTGTTGACGGCGAAGTAAAAGATCTGCGTTATGTAGTAGACAAAGATGCGGAAGTAAGCATCTGCACATTTGAAGACGAAGCTGGTAAAATCGCTTTCCGTCATACAACATCTCATATTCTGGCACAGGCTGTAAAAAGACTGTACCCTGAAGTAAAACTGGCAATCGGTCCTGCAATTGCAGACGGTTTCTACTATGACTTCGATAAAGAAAAAGCTTTCACACCTGAAGAACTGGAAGCCATCGAAGCTGAAATGAAGAAGATCGTAAAAGAAGATCTGCCTATCGAACGCTTTGAACTGCCTCGTGCAGAAGCAATCAAATACATGGAAGAAAGAGAAGAACCCTACAAAGTAGAACTGATTCAGGATCTGCCTGAAGATGCAGTGATTTCCTTCTACAAACAGGGTGACTTCACAGATCTGTGCGCAGGTCCTCACCTGATGAGCACAAAACCCGTAAAAGCAATCAAACTGACATCCGTAGCAGGCGCTTACTGGAGAGGCAGCGAAAAGAACAAAATGCTGTCCCGTATCTATGGTACAGCTTATCCGAAGGCATCCGAACTGGAAGCTTACCTGACAATGATGGAAGAAGCCAAAAAACGTGACCACAGAAAACTGGGCAAAGAACTGAAACTGTTCACAATGCTTGAAGAAGGTCCTGGTTTCCCCTTCTTCCTGCCTAATGGTATGGTACTGAAAAATACACTGCTGGATTACTGGAGACAGATCCATAAAGAAGCAGGCTATGTAGAAGTTTCTACACCTCTGATCCTGAACAGAGACCTGTGGTACAGAAGCGGTCACTGGGAACACTACAAAGATAACATGTATACAACAGTTATCGATGATGAAGACTATGCAATCAAACCTATGAACTGCCCCGGCGGCATGCTGATCTACAAACAGGATATGCATTCCTACAGAGATCTGCCTATCCGTATGGGTGAAATCGGTCTGGTACACAGACATGAAAAATCTGGTGCTCTGCACGGTCTGATGCGTGTTCGTTGCTTCAACCAGGACGATGCTCATATCTTCATGACACCTGAACAGATCAAAGACGAAATCAGTGGCGTTATCCGCCTGATCGACGGCGTTTACAAACAGTTCGGCTTCAAATATCATATCGAACTGTCCACAAGACCTGAAGACAGCATGGGTTCCGATGAAGATTGGGAAATCGCTACAAACGGTCTGCGCAACGCGCTGGAAGAAAACCATATCGAATACACAGTAAACGAAGGCGACGGCGCATTCTATGGTCCTAAGATCGACTTCCATCTGGAAGACTCCATCGGCAGAACATGGCAGTGTGGTACAATCCAGCTGGATATGCAGATGCCCGAAAGATTCGAACTGGAATACACAGCAGCAGACGGCAGCAAAAAACGTCCTGTTATGATTCACCGTGTATGCTTCGGTTCCATCGAACGTTTCATCGGTATCCTGATCGAACACTTTGCAGGTCAGTTCCCTACATGGCTGGCTCCCGTTCAGGTAAAAGTACTGCCTATTTCCGAAAAATTCTCCGATTATGCGAAAGAAGTATCTGACAAACTGGATGCAGCTGGTATCCGTGTACAGACAGACTACAGAGCTGAAAAGATCGGTTATAAGATTCGTGAAGCAAGAAACGAAAGAGTGCCTTATATCATCGTAGTTGGTGAAAAAGATCAGGCAGTCAACAAAGTTTCCCTGCGTTCCAGAAAGAACGGCGAAGAAGGTCAGATGGATCTGGCAGACGTTATCGCAAGAATCCAGGAAGAAGTTAGAACAAAAGCTCTGGATTGATAAATAAAGCATTCAGCAGAAGCCCCTGTGCATCAGGGGTTTCTGTTTTTTCAAAATATTTGAAAAAAACATTGACGCGAAGAGAAATGCGTGATATAATTTTTCAGGTAACAAAGAAGAAGTTCCGCTTCTCACCTTATGGCATGGGCTGATAAGGTTAATACAGTAGTACAAAACAGGGGTTCCTCTGTTTTTCTGTGTGCGCGGCGGATTTCTTCCGGCGCTATTTTTTATGCAGCCGAAAAGGGAATATTTCAAAAAATTTTTAGGAGGTGCTTGGCTATTACTGACTTAATGATTAACGAACAAATTCGGGACAAGGAAATTAGACTGATTGACGAAAATGGCGAACAGCTCGGCATCATGTCTTCCAGAGACGCCCAGAAAATCGCTGACGAAAGAAAGCTGGATTTGGTGAAAATCGCACCGACAGCAAAACCGCCCGTATGTCGAATTATGGACTACGGTAAGTACAAATTCGACCAGGCGAAAAAAGAAAAAGAAGCGAGAAAGAAACAGAAAACAGTGGACGTAAAGGAATTGCGTTTGTCCCCCAGTATCGATACCCATGATGTTCAGGTTAAGGTCAAGAAGGCCAACGAATTTTTGAAAAACGGGGATAAAGTAAAGGTAAGCATCCGTTTCAGAGGTCGTGAAATCGGTCATTCCAAAGCGGGTATGTTGATTTTGGAAAACTTTGCAAAAGAAACAGCAGAATTTGGCGTGATTGACAAAGAACCTAAGATGGAAGGTAAAAGCCTGGTAATGTTCCTGGCGCCCAAAGGCTGATAAGCCGGCAGAAAACAGTAAACAAAATGGTTTTTTAGGAGGAATACGAAATGCCTAAGTTGAAAACAAAAAAAGCAGCAGCGAAAAGATTCAAAATCACTGCAACAGGTCAGCTGAAAAGACAGAAATCCAATACACAGCATATTCTTGGTAAAAAGTCCAGAAAGAGAAAAAGAAATCTGAGACACGCTACAACAGTAGACAAAACTGTTCTGAACAGCGTGAAAAAGAGACTGTTACCTTACGCATAATTTCGAGGATATTTTTTAGGAGGACTTTAACATGGCAAGAGTAAAAGGCGCGTTGAACGCTAGAAAAAGACATAAAAAAGTACTGAAACTGGCTAGAGGCTACCGTGGCGCTAGAAGCAAACAGTACAGAGTAGCAAAACAGTCTGTAATGAAAGCAATGGCATTTGCTTTCGCAGGTAGAAAACAGACAAAGAGAGATTACAGAAGCCTGTGGATCACAAGAATCAATGCAGCAGCTAGAATGAACGACATCTCTTACAGCAAACTGATGCACGGTCTGAAACTGGCTGATGTAAACATCAACAGAAAAATGCTGGCTGAACTGGCTGTATCTGATCCTGCTGCTTTCACAACACTGGTAAACACAGCTAAAGCAAAATTGAGCTAATCAATTTTCGGGTAGGAAATAATGGATAAAATCTTGCAAAAGCAGGGTTTTATCCATTTTCTTTTTCTGTGAATTATCTGTTGGGGAGGTACTGTGGGATGGAAGCGATCATTGTAAAGGCTGCAGGTTTTCTGCTGATCATTGCACTGGGATTTATACTCAAAAGTGTTGGATTGTTTCGGGCAGAAGATAGCCGGGTTTTGGCAAATCTAGTATTGAAGATTACGCTGCCCATGTCCATTATCCATAACTTTGCGACACTGACATTAAGCAAGACCCATTTGGTGCCCATTGGTCTGGGTTTTTTGACAAACTTTGCTGTCATTGGTCTGGTGCTTTTGCTGACAAGAAAAATGAATGGTGCAAGACGTGCCTTTTTTCTAATCAATTGCGCAGGGTACAACCTAGGGCTTTGCGTACTGCCGTATCTGCAAAGCTTTTTTGATGCAGAAGCAGTTGCCATTATTTGCATGTTTGATGTGAGCAATGCCATGATGTGTTTTGGCGGTACATTTACCATTGCCATGACGGTGGCAAAGGGCAGAGGACAGATGGATAAAAAAGAAATTGTCAGAACACTGTTTTCTTCCATGCCTTTTGTTACATATTTACTGATGATTGTCATGGCAGGATTGCATCTGCGTTTCCCAGAACCTGTTTATACTGTGGCAGGGATGATCGGAGAAGCAAATGCCTTTTTGGCAATGTTTCTCATTGGTCTGCTCTTTGAACCAAAAATCAGACGCAGCGAAGCAAAAGATATGATTTCTGTCATTTCTATTCGTCTGATTGCAGGCATTGCATTTGCTTTGATCATTTATTTCTGTTTGCCGCTGCCGCTGCTGTACCGTCAGGTTTTGGCACTGGTGGTTTTTGGACCTATTTTGAGCGTTGCTCCCGTATATACAGAACGTTGCGGATATAACCGTTCTGTTGCCGCAGTGCTCAATTCTTTTATGCTGCCATTCAGCCTTTTGATCATTACAATCTTGATGATGGTGATGCATATATAGTTAGAATTTCTCCGAACAATCAAGCAGTTCGGAGATTTTTTTCTGTATTGTTTTCTGAATTTGAGAAAATATTGCGTATCAGGAAAAGTGTGATAAAATAATAAGAATATGGGGAAGTTTGTGAAGAGATAGAAAGGAATAGGAGATGGATAATGGAAGTATTTATAACAGCAGTAAATAAATTGATTATCATTTTTTTACTGGTTTTGATTGGTTGCTTTGCGAAGAAAAAGGATATCATTGATGATTGTTTTATTGATAAGTTTTCTGGATTTTTGACAAAAATTGTCGTGCCTTGTTTCATCATATCATCCATGCAGCTGTCTTATACACCGGAATTGCTGCAGAAAGGTATTGTGGTTTTTGTAACTTGTATGATCATGCATATCTGGGGCATGTTGGTCGGCTTTGGAACAGGCAAGCTCTTCCGCGTGCCTCATATGAATCTGGGTATCTGGGTGTTCAGCTGTATGTTTGCTAACATTGGCTTCATGGGTGTACCTGTCATTTCTATGATCTTTGGCGGAAACAGCGTATTTTACTGCGCGTTTGCCACTGCGGCATTTAATCTGGCATCTTATACACTTGGGATCTGGATTATTGGAAGATATGGCGATGGCAGCCATCCAGTGGAAATTTCTCTGCGTCAGTTATTGAAATTGCCAGTGAATATTGCCATTATCATTGGTATGATTCTGTTTATTGGCAATATCCAGTTGCCGGAAGCCATTGGCGGTACTGTGAAAATGGTTGGGGATATGATTGCACCTTTGGCAATGATTTATATCGGTGCTGTTTTGGGACGGATGCACCTGAAGGAAATGATTTATGATCGTTGGGCGTATGTGATTTCTATCATTCGTTTGATTGTGGTTCCACTGACAGCCTATCTGATGCTGCGTCCTTTTATCACAGATCAGCTGGTTTTGGGCGTTGTCATTGTAGGGCTTTCGACACCAATCGGTGCGTATTGTGCCATTTTGGCAGCCCAGTATGGAGCCGATGAAAAAACAGCTTCTCGTTATATCTTTATTTCAACAGCTTTGAGCATATTGACCATGCCATTTTTCTTCTTCCTGTTTATTTAAGAAATATGGCAAAGAAAGGATGTGTTCTGTTTGGATCATAAAAAAATGTCAAAACATACAAAACGCCGTTTGACCATTCGCGGTGTTTTGTCTGCGTTGATTATTTTGGTTTTGGTACGTTCTATTATTATGGGAAGCTATGAAAATGCTTTTGTATGCATTTTGTCATTGGTTTTGTTCTGCGTGCCTATTTTTCTGGAAAAGCATCTAGCCATTGATATTCCGTCAGTTATGGAAGGAATTATCTATTGCTTTATCTTTGCAGCAGAAATTTTGGGCGAGATCAATTCCTTCTATACACTGATTCCCGGATGGGATACCATGCTTCATACACTCAATGGTTTTTTGGTGGCAGCAGTGGGATTTTGTCTGGTGGATTTGTTTAATCGCAGTGAACGGATGACATTTCGGTTATCTCCGTTATTTTTGTCTATTGTTGCTTTTTGTTTTTCCATGACCGTAGGCGTTTTGTGGGAATTTTTTGAATTTTCTATGGATCAGCTCTTACATACGGATATGCAGAAGGATTTTCTTGTGCAAAGCGTTAATTCTGTATTGCTGAATCCATCAGGGCTGAACAATGTTGTCCGTGAACCCATCACCAGTCTAGTGGTCAATGGACAGGACTGGATGGAATTCCCGGGCGGATATGTGGATATTGGTCTCATTGATACCATGAAAGATTTGATGGTAAATTTCATTGGGGCAGTTGTTTTTTCTATTATTGGATTTTTCTATGTAAAAACAAGAGGGAAAGGCAAAATTGCTGCATCTCTGATTCCTGTTGTATTGCATGAGGAAGAAAAGAAAGAGGAGGAGTCATAATGGCTGATTTTGGGAAGGTAGCAGAAAATCTGAAAAAACGTGGATATGCTGTCAAAGAATTTGCAACAGCAAAAGAAGCGGCAGACTATCTCAATGGAGAAATTGATGGCGTCAGCGTTGGCTTTGGCGGTTCTGCTACATTGGATGTGATGGGACTGTATGATATGCTTTCCAGCCATAATACCGTTTATTGGCACTGGAAACAGGATAAGGATATGGCACGAAAGGCAGCTATGCAGACAGACGTATACCTGACTTCTGCCAATGCGCTGGCGGAAACAGGAGAAATCATCAATATTGACGGCGTTGGCAATCGTGTGGCATCCACATTGTTTGGGCATCAAAAAGTTTATTATGTCATTGGTGAAAATAAGCTGGAACCAGACTTTGAAAAGGCTGTTGCCCGTGCCAGAAATATTGCGGCACCTCAGAGAGCGACACAGTTTGGAAAAAAGACACCCTGCGTTGTGACAGGAAATGGATGTCAGGATTGCAGAAGTCCAGAACGGGTTTGCAGAGCAATGGTCGTTCTGTGGGAACCTATGATGGGTATGGATGCAGAAGTGATTCTCATTCATGAAAATCTGGGGCTGTAAAAAAGTTTCGATTGGAAAAGAATGGAAAGGGAAAGACTTTTCAAGTTTTGTTTTCTGTGATAATATGTTTGAAGCAGAGAGTGATCATAAGGGAAGGGAGGCATACCCTTGGAAAGCGAAAAAAGGCGGCAGAAAATCATAGAATTGCTGAAAAAACAGGAAGAACCCATCAGCGGCAGTCAATTGGCGGAACAATTTGGCGTGACTCGTCAGGTCATCGTAAAGGATATGGGAATGATCAAAGCGGGAGGACTGCCTTTGCTTGCGACAGCAAAAGGGTATTTGCTCCAGAAAGAAACAGATGGTTTACATAGACGAGAAATCCGTGTATGTCACAACAGAGAACAGATTGGTGATGAAATGCAGCTGATCGTAGATTTGGGCGGATATATATTGAATACCCATGTGGATCATCCCATATATGGCAGTGTTGGAGAATCTTTACGGATCAAAAGCCGCAGAGATATCCAGAATTTTCTGGCTAAAGCGGAAGAAACAGGATGTATGCCCTTATTGGAACTGACCAATGGCGTACATAGCCATACCATTGCCGCAGAAGATGAACAGACATTGGATGAAATCTGTGCGGAACTGCAAAATGCTGGATATCTGCTGAAATAAATCATATGGAAATGAAAAGGATAAACCTCTTTAAAAGGGCGTTTATCCTTTTTTTGATAAAAATGTATGAAGAGAATGTCTTGCTTTTTTTGACGAAATATGATACCATACAACTCATGTAAATATAGGTGTATATACACATTGAAAGGGGCGGAATATTTCGTGGAAAAAAATACAATTTGGCAGAAAATACTCAAACGCTATTTTATCAATGGTCTGAATGGGATGGCTTTGGGGTTGTTCTGCACGCTGATTGTAGGTTTGATTATCAAACAAATCGGGACATTTATCGGCGGTGATGTGGGGACGTTCATTGTGGCATTAGGTAATTTTGCTACTATGTGTACAGGGGCAGCCATTGGTGTTGGTACAGCTTATGTTATGGAAGCGCCACGGATGGTTGTGTTTTCCTCTGCTGTGACAGGGCTTTTGGGCGCAAACGCCGCAGCTTTTGCCAATGGGACATTGTTCCCGGAAACAGGCGGTATGCTTCTCAGCGGCGCTGGTGACCCTCTGGGGGCATTCATTGCAGCATTAGCTGGTTTGGAAATCGGGCGTCTGGTTTCCGGCAAAACAAAAGTGGACATCATCGTAACCCCTGTGGTGACCATTGGTGTGGGCGGCTGTATTGGAACACTCATTGGTCCTCCTTTGTCCGCAGCTATGACGCAGTTGGGAGATTGGATTCGGGTAGCAACCTATTTGCAGCCGTTCCTCATGGGGATTGTCATTTCTGTAGTTATGGGTGTTGCGTTGACACTGCCTATCAGTTCTGCGGCGTTATCCATCATTCTGGGATTGTCCGGTCTGCCTGCTGGTGCGGCTACCGTTGGCTGTTCTGCGCAAATGATTGGCTTTGCTGTTGCCAGCTTTCGGGAAAATAAATGGGATGGGCTGCTGGCACAGGGCATCGGCACTTCTATGCTGCAAATTTCTAACATTGTGAAAAATCCATTGATCTGGATTCCGCCAACATTGACTTCAGCTATTTTGGGACCTTTGGCAACGGTGGTTTTTCAGATGGAAAATAATCCCGCCGGCGGTGGCATGGGTACCAGTGGTCTGGTGGGCCAGATTATGACATGGCAGACCATGGCTGGTAGCAGAGGTGCAGGTTTGCTTTTGTTCCAGATTCTTTTGCTCCACTTTATACTGCCTGCCGTTTTGTCTTTTATTTTTTCCGAAATCATGCGGAAAAAAGGCTGGATTCGTTTTGGCGATATGAAACTGGATATTTAATGTAAAAAAGCATCGGAAACTGTGACGGCTGTTTTCTCATGAAGCAGCCCCTGAGCCATCCGATGCTTTTGCTATATGTAAAATAAAGTATGAGGGGGATCTAAACAAGGAAAAGAACCCGAGGGAAGCGGGTTCTTTTCAAAAGGGGAGGGTATGTATTACTATCTTTTCCCCTTTAAAGGCTTGAAAACTCAACATCTTTTTTTTGAAAAGTTGCATAATAGTTGCATTATTGCAGAAAAGCATTTGAAAGATAAGTGTTAATTGTCTGGGTGACTTCCTTTTCCTTGTTTTCCATGGTATGCTGATATACCCGTTTTAACATCATATCGGATTCATGCCCCATGCGCTTCATGGCATATTTGGAAGGGACGTTATTTGCCAGCATCATTGAGGCGTGATAATGGCGGAGGGCATGAAAAGTTATATGATTGATGCCAATTTTTGCTACCAGACGCATATATCGGTTTGATACATTTTCTGGGTTCAAAGAAAAAATCAGGTCATTGGGTTCTTTTACCTGCACTGCCTGTTTTAAATCAGGAATTAGAAAGTCAGGAATTGAAAGCGTTCTTTTACCTGCTTTTGTTTTGGGCGTTTTTAAAATCCACTTCTTTTCTGGTGTTTTGACCATTGCTCTCTGCACTTTGATTTGATTTTTATTGAAATCAATATCAGATACTTTTAGGGCGCAAATTTCGCTGCGGCGAAGCCCCATACCGAAAGCAATTTTCATTGCCAGAGAAAGCTGAAAAGATTTGCAATGATCCAGCAACAGTTTGATTTCCTGCTCGGTTGGTATTACGGTTTCTTCGGCTGCATTTGCCGGGTAGGTGATGCGTAACTGGAAGTATGGGGCATATACACCCAAGATAGTAGAAAGGACGCCATAAGTGTTTCTAAGGGTTTTAGGGGCATAGCGTGTAGCCTCAATATTTACTTCCGCCTGTATTTCCTTATTCGTCAATTTATTTATGGGAATATTGCGAATGGTTGGAAAACGGTTTTTGTGAATGTTAATGTAGCCGCGGAGGGTTGCAGGTGATAGAATATTACGTTTCATATCAATATAGTTCTGTAACGCCTGCTCCACGGTCAAAATCGTTGTCTGCCCTTTACGATTCGCCTTGAAATCTTCTGCCATCCGAACGACTTCTGACTTTTTGTCAGCGGTAAACCTTTCGTAGATCCTTTTCTCCTTTCCATCAATGGTTTCCGTATGGCTATATACCAGTATAGTCCAGGTTCCGGCTTTTGTTTTCTTTGCTTGAGCCATAAAAAAAGACCTCCTTTATTCTATACAAACAAGGCGGTCTGTGCTATAATACGATAAGACGAGGTTGTATTATATATATGACCGCCGATCCTCGTTCCTGCGCCAACAGGGACGGGGATCATTTTTTTTATTTTACCATTAGAACATTTGTTCTGTAAATCAATAAAGGATACAAAAAAAGTTGCATTTTTTGTGCAGATTTTAATATGATTCTGGATACATCCCGTCTATTTCGTTTTCTATATCTTTTACCTTTTCCCACAATTCATCTTTAACAGACTTTGGTAGATCGTAGCTATCTATGATATAAGTAATCATGTCAGATTGACCTTGCATATACCAAATTGTGTCTGCGGGATAGACATCATCCATACTTACCACATTACCTAATATTTCTTCTTCAGCAGCTTTGTATCCTTCATCATATCCACTATTATAACCATCATCATAGCCATTTGAATAAGCCGAATTATCAGAAGAACATGAGGATAGAAAGATAGAAGAAAAAACAATAAAAAATAAATATTTTTTCAAGTTATTTTCCTCCTACATCAGATGGATGGAAATGCTGTTCCAAGATATTTCATGCTTTCGATATTTATATTATCACAATACTTTGCAATTTCATATTGTGCATCATAAATGGAAGATATGGATGAGTTTACGATAGGAAAATCTTGTGAATTTCCATTATAAATTTTATTGCATCCATCGACATACAATTTCCCGGCTGCAATGATTTTGTTTAATTGTGGTTGAATGTTATAAAAAGGCTCTACATGTTTTTGAGTAATCAAGGTATTAAATGTTTCTAAGTAAGTAATTTCATCATTAACAAGTGAAAGATGTGTTGGCATCCAAGAACGCATTAAATCATAGTTGGAATATACAGGTGTTTGACTGACAAGGATAGTCAATTCATCACTATGAGAACGGACAGGATATGCGTAATTCATGTTATACAACTGAGTAAGTGCCGTTGCGTATTCTGACGTGGATACGGAACTTGTGTATATTGGTGTTTGAGCATAAGCTGAAACTGTTCCAAGTGACATTGATAAAGCAAGTGCAATAGCAAAAATTCTTTTTTTCATGTTGATTCCTCCTTTTTGTTTGAGTGTAGCACAAGGGGGCGAAAATGTGATGTGGATAAGTGAAAAAAGGGGAAAACCGGAAGAACAAACAAAAATGATGCTTCATAATTGGTGAAAACGTACATGGAAAAGAACGCCAGAAAGTGATATATTAAAAAAACACGAACGTATGTTCTTATTTTGGGGGTGTACTATGGAAGAAGAATACAGGAAAGCAATTATCAAGATGGTAAAGGAAATTAGGGATATAGGGATTTTGAAACAAATATACACATACATAAAGGTCAAAAAAAAATAAGCGTTTTTCACGCTTATTTTTTTTGTGCCAAAGACTGGGCGAAATTTTGAATAACCTTTTTTCCGTCCTCGTCCAATTCCCAGTATGTACGCAGGAATTGTTTGATAAATTCGTCATCGCTGCAATCAATCTCCGCAAGGATTTTTGTGAATTCATCTTCCGGCAGCTCCGGCAAAAACATTTCTCCGTTTCCATTTTCCAAAAAATCAGGATTCACATTTAATTTTTCATAAATGATCTGCTTGTTTCTTTCTGTTAAAACGGCTCTACCAGTTTCTAATGCACTTATAGCAGTCTGTTTAATATTTAGAAGTGTTGCAAAATCCTTTTGTGACATTCCTAATTCTTTTCGGATTTTTTTCAAACGCTCGTTCAAAATATCACCTCCTGCAATCAGAATAGCAATAATTATTATTTTTGTCAATTAAAATAGTAAAAATGAATTGACAAATAGCAATTATTATTATATTATTGCATTAAGAAAAGCAATCATTATTAAAGGAGGCGAGAACATGAATAAAAAAGAGGATATGCAAGAAATGGTAAACATTATGAGCGAACTGGGAAAAGACGCACAGCAAATGGTTGCTGCAATGGCAAGTGTTCTGCTGTCCTATCAGAGAATGCAGCAGGAAAAAGCAAGCTAAAGTCATAGGACATTGTATAGAAAGGAAAGGAGAATCAACATGATCATTGAAAGACAGGTAGAAGCAAAAATGAAGGACGATGAAGATTTCGCTTACTTCGTAACGGAATCCCTTTTGAAATTTTTTGAAAAGGACTGGGGCGACACGGCGGCTTATGACGTGGAAGGACCGGAGCCGGAATTCCCATACAGAACGGGAGCGTTTTACTATCATGATGGGGATTGGATCAAAATCCGGTACAAGGGCAGGGAAACGGAAGTGACATTTGCCAGAGGGGAGGCAAAAAGCCCCAGCAAGCGCCAGCAGTTAAACGAGCTGCTCTATCAACATTTGATGGAATCACAGGTTTTCTACACGGACTTGCTGATGCTTTTGCATAAAGAAGCGGAAGAAAATCACACCTGGTAAACAGAGAGAATTTTCACTTTGCTGCATCGTGCCATAGTGGTATAGACATCACAGATCTGGCGCACAGATTCAGACTGGAAGTCAGCACCGCAAGACGGACAAACAATGGGATGTTTGCCAAAGGCGTCATCCTGTTCCGGTACATAAGTCACGGCAAAGACCTTCTGGCAAACGGGGCAGAGACAATCGGCAACAAGTTTCATAAGAAGCACCCCCTTTCTGAAAAATCAGGCTGCGGCAACAGCCTGTGATTTCAGATTAGGGGAAAGGATGGAAAAAGTCAAGAAAGAAGGCGAAAGAACATGGAAGAATCAAAGGAAAGACACCTGATTTTCGAAAATGAAATCCTCCGCAGCAGAGCGGAGGAAAGTTACAGAATGTACGAGAATGCACAGAGGCAGGAGCAGAGATGGAAGAAAATCTGCGGCTATGTTGTTGCGGCATGTATGAATTGTGTCGTTTTAGCATGGATTGTGGCATGGAATTACCATAGAAAGAAATGAGAAGCCCGAAGGGAAAAGAATTAATGGACTTAGTCCAGAGGTTTGATATGGTGAGCAATGAAGTAAAGAATACATTCATAGGTATTCTTATCTTTCAGATGCAGCCAAGCACAGTTTTCAGAGCAATTTTTCTGTGTGATTGGACAAATTTTATCAAAAATTTTTTCCCTGCATCCCGAAGAGAAACGGGGACGGCGCAGCCGGCTTTGCAAAGCAAAGTGCTTGACCATGAAAATCACCTCCTTTCGGTTGTGATTTTCGGGCTTCTCTTTCTGATTATATCAAAAACCATGGAAAGAGTGAAAGGTTAAAAAGGAATGATGTGAAATGCCAAAACTGCGGGAGCGACCAGACCAAAAGGTCTACAACAATCTAACACAAAAATTAAAAAGTGGAATGCTCCTGCGGGGGCTGAACCACAAAGAAACGGCCAGCCGGTGCCGGATGCCATACTCAACGTTTAATGTGAGATTGGCGCAGCCGGAAACATGGAACCTGTGCGAGTTGGTGAAGATCAGCGAAGTGCTGGGGCTGCCGTTGAATGAATTGTTTTGATAAAGAGCAGGGGTGTAAATCTTTTGTGCAATAGTCAACGAACACCTACCTTAAAACATCAAAATAAAGAACTGTAACCCTGCACCCCGAATAGAAACGGGGACGCCATAGGCGGCTTTGCGAAGCAAAGTGCTTGACCTCCGCCCCTGCTTTTTATATATGTAGTCAATAAAAATCAAAAGGAGGAATGATTCATGAACCTATTTGAACTTGCTGGTGGCGCTGTCATGGAACAGGTTCAAGCAGCGGCAAAACGTGTGTTTGAAAACATTTATGACCCAAATACAGAGGCTAAAAAGCCCAGAAAATTGGTGATCGAGCTTGTTTTCAAGCCGAATGAAAACGACCGTACAGACGTTGACGTTTCTGCTGTTGTCAAAACGACGCTGCTGCCTCGTAGAGCAATCCACACAAAAATGATTGTGGAGGCGGACAACAAAGGAAAAATCATGGCAGATGAATACCGTTCTGCAATGCGTGGCCAGATGGAACTGGATAATGAAAATGAAGGCAAGGTACTTGACCTGCAGAAAAGAAAGGTGGAATAAAAAATGTTGAAATCGTTGTTTGAGTATGTGGTTGGTTTGTCTAAAGCGAACATGGTTACCATTGATGGCGTGGTTTATACAGATAAGCCCTTGCATCTGCCAGAACTGCCGACCATTGAAACACTGCACACGGACAACCTGTCCAGCATTGTTAAATTTATCAAAAATGCCTGGGATGCTGATCTGCATGATATGGACGATACTGTTCAGAAGATTATCCATGTAGAGGATGCCGGAAAAGTAAATCTATATTCCTCTGTTTGCAACGAATGTATGGACAGGCAGAAATTTATGACGGCTGAATGGGCAGGAAACAAATTCCCGTTTGGTCAGTTTATGGATGCGGAAAAATTTAACATCCTGCTGCAGACCTGCTTCATGGAAACGGATGATTTGAAGGTGATCCAGCAGGTCGTTGGAAATCTGCGGGATGAAGCAGTCCAAAACTACGGGGACGACGGTGTTTCCCAGTCGGTGACAATCAGAACGGGGATTGCTACTGTTGGACAGGTTCGTGTACCCAGTCCGGCAAAACTGCGCCCTTATCGTACATTTTTGGAAGTGGAACAGCCGGCAAGCCTTTTCATTCTCCGCATGAGAGAAGGCGGGCAGTGTGCTTTATTTGAAGCGGACGGCGGTCTGTGGAGAGAAACCGCAAGACAAAACATCCGCAACTATTTTGAGTATGAACTGGAAAAAATGGTGAGTGAACACAAGGTGGTTATTCTGTGATGAAAAAATTCAATGAAAATTTCACCAGAGCCGATGCGGAGGCTATGGGGCTTATGGTTGGAAGTAAGATACAGTACATCGAGCCGATGGAAAACAACCAGAACAGAAAAATCATAAAAAATGGGACTGTTTACCAGCTCTGGAAAAGTCATTTTATTGTCATTTGGGACAAGGGCGGATGGAAAGAAACTTTTCCTTATGAGCTTATCAAAAGCGGAAAAATCAAGATCAAGGGGTGATCCTATGAGTTTTGGAATAGTGTGGATGTGTTTATTGATTATGGGGCTAGCTGGGGCGTGCATCTTCCTTTTGGGAGAAAGAGAGCGTTACAGACGGCACTTGGAACAAAACAGAGGCATGATCCGAAAATACAGAGGATGACCGGCAGCCGCGGGAAATCCCCGCGGCTTTTTTTTGAAGGAGGGGAAAATCATGACAGCACTGGCGTTTCCAAAAACAAAGAAATACGGAAAGATAGACACAAGTGGTCTTTTGTTTCCGAAAACGAAGCAGAAGAAGGAGCGGAAAAGCCACGGGAAAAGCATTTTGCAGAATGGAAAATACTGCTATATCACAGGGTATTCTGGTCCAAGTTTGCACAAACACCATATTTTCTTTGGAAGTGGACAAAGAGAAACATCAGAAAGGTGTGGTTTTTGGGTATATCTCAAACCAGAAATGCACGAAGGTGAATATGGTGTGCATGGCCGTGACGGTCACGAGTTAGATTTACGGCTGAAAAGAGAGTGTCAGCGGAAATATGAGGAAACACACAGCCGGGAGGAATTTATGGCATTGATCGGGAGGAATTATCTTGATTAAGTTATCAGAGCTTAGCTGCAAGGGCTGCAAAGAAAGGTATGTTGGCTGTCATGCAGAGTGTCCCAGATACCGGAAATGGAAAGAGGTTTGGGAAGAAGAAAAAGAATGGCAGCGACAGAAGCTTGCACCTATATATGAGGCGCATGGCAGACGGCGGATTGCCATTGAAAATGCAATCAGAAAAAGAAAATAAGCCGTCCTTTTGGCGGGCGAAAAGCCCGGAATCACTCCTTTGGGCGGGAAAGGTTAAGCAGGGGGCTCCTTTCCCGTCCGCCAAAGGGACGGCTTTCGGCACTGTGACGGGCAATAATGCACCCCGAATAGAAACGGGGACGCCGTAGGCGGCTTTGCGAAGCAAAGTGCTTGACCATGCCCGAAGGCTTCTTTCATATTCATACAAACAAGGGCAGGCGGAGGGATGCCGCCTGTCCGTCAGAGTGCCGAAGGGAGGTGGATACATGAAGCATATTGCAAGTTGGTCTGGCGGGAAGGACAGTACTGCAAGTATCATACTAGCCCACGAACATGGAGAGCCGTTGGATGTGATAATTTTCGTAGAAGTTATGTTTAACGAGAGCATTTCTGGCGAATTGCCAGAACATATTGAATTTGTGCATAAGGCGGCGAAAGTATTTGAAACATGGGGGTATCCAGTGCATATACTGCGGTCTGATCGGACGTATATGGATTGTTTTAATCATCGTATAACAAGAAGTAGAGTTCCAGATAGGATAGGAAAAAAGATGGGTTTTCCAATGATGGGGAAATGTTTAATTAACCGTGATTGTAAAATGAGACCAATTCAACGATTTTGGAAATCCATTGATGGTGAATATATGCAGTATGTTGGCATCGCAGCAGAAGAAAAGGCTTGACCGTCTTGTTAAAACAAAAAATACTGTGAGTCTTTTGGAAAAGTATGGATATACAGAAGAAATGGCGTATCAATTATGCAAAAAATATGACCTGCTTTCACCAATGTATGACTTCGCTCGAAGGGGGGGTGCTGGTTCTGTCCAAACGCAAAAGAAAAAGAACTTTGTTATTTAAGGAAAAACCATAGAGAATTATGGAATAAGTTGTTAGAACTTGAAAAAGATACCGAAACAATAGGAAATGTGTGGAACATATTGACTAAAACCAGAATCCATGACTGGGAGGAAATCTTTCAGATGGAAGATAGACAAATACAGTTGGAGATATAGGAGGTAATACATGATGGAAAGAAAACAGATCACGGCATTTTTAAGTGAACAGCTTATCCAGGACAGGCTTACCGGTAACGGGAAATACTGGGAAAGGGAAGTTTGCCTGGACTGGGGGACGAAGGACGTTAGGAGGGTTGATTTTATGGAATTTTGCCCAACTGGCGTTCTTAGCGTTTCTGAAATTGAAAAAGGGATTTTTGTTTCATACGAGGTGAAAAGCTGCATGGCTGACTATAAGAGCGGATTCGGTCAGAATTTCGTGACGGAGAAAAACTATCTGGTCATGCCAATGGAGCTTTACAAGAAGGTCGTACAGGACATTGAAGGTAGTGTAGGTGTGATTTGTCCCGTTCCGGAAGAAAGGGACGTGAAAGAGGAATTTCATAGTCCAACGGCTTTGGATACGGAAGGTGTCAAGTGGCGGATGCGGGTCGTTTTGCCGTGTCTGACAGGCGCACGGAAGCGGTCTATGGTGGAGCTGCTGTTTTGTATGCTGCGGGCTGGGAAGTGAAAGGAGAATGGGAATGAAAGAATATTATGTTGAATTACATGTATGTTTGTCTGTGGAAGCTGAAAACTTTGATGAAGCGGAAAAAGAGGCTGAGGCACAACTTATGGACTGTGATGGATTTGAAGATTGTACGGTTACAAGTTCTTATGAGGTATAAAGCATTTTCGTGAGGTCACGGAAATGGCAAGGGAGGAATAAAGATGGAAGTCAACATCTATGAAACAAGAATATCAGTCCACAAAGCAGATTCTGATATGTCAGAAGCGTTTGAAACCCAAAAAAATGCCCTTTTTAAGGAAACAATGCGGTTTTTAGGAAGTATTGGATTTTTTGTAGGAGAGGATAAAGAAATTAAGAAAAATTTTGAAATACTGAATCCATATCATAGATATGGAAGATATGGGGATTTGGAGTTTAAATCGGAAATTTACGGTATAGGTTTTGAAATTACATTTTTTCAGAATGTATATTATGAAAACCCGAATGGAGGTTATAGTGATTTCGACAAATTGAAAAAAATGCCATATCTTATCCGCCTCCAATTTGAATTAACAATACGGAAATTGACAGCGTTTTTTGAAAACATGGATATAGAAGTAAGACGGGAAAAAGAGTATAAAGGCGCTGAATATATTGCACACAAATACATTGAAAGTTGGCATAAGCCACAAAAAAAGATGTTTGATTTGTCTGAAATTGATGGAGAAACAGCAGAATATAGTTACCAATCATTAGATCGTGACCATAAGGTGATAAGAAATGGTGATTTGAAATATTATCGAGATAATTGTACTGGTTATCTTTATCGAGGAAAGGCTTATCACAACATCAACAATATGTGGTGGGTATTACAACCATGTGGGACTGTAAGAAATGTTGCTGCTTTTGAGCTTTTTGATTTGCAGGAAGGGGATAGCTTGGGCAGAGTCGCACCAGACAGAACGCCTAATGCGTATAAGTTAAGAAAAAAGCAACTTGGTCTTTGTAGCACGAAAGAGATTGTCAGGGAGTTAAAAAGAAGGGGTTGGCATGGATAAGGTAAAGCGTGCTTTGCTGGGCGACCGGAAGGCACAGGCGGAGCTGACCAAGAAAGGACGCAAGCTGCCTTGTCATGTGTGCGGAAAACGGGCAGAAATCATGTTTCGGGAAGGGTTATTCGTCATTATATGTTCTGACGAATACTGTAATTGCCTTTGTGTGGCGGAGCCGGACAGGATGACGGCAATCAGGAAATGGAACGAGCGGGCGGAGATACTGACCGAAAGGGAAATGGATAAATTGGAGGTAAGATGATGGGAAAATCAGTGGAAGAACTGGCATTGCTGGGAGATATTGCGTCACAGAACGAAGTGTCAGAGAAAGGGAAATTGCTTCCCTGTCCATTTTGTGGAGGAAAAGCAGAACTACATAACTTTTCAACCATCTTTGGGACTGCACTGTATGTAAGATGTGAGCGCTGCTGGGCAAAAACAGTGCTTTACGGGGACAGAGAAAAAATCATTAGAGAATGGAACCGGCGTCACATGGTTCTGACGCAGGAGGAAATGGAGAGATTGTAATGTTAAGAATGACCAGTAAAAAGCCCTGGAATAAAGTCAAAGATAATCTGGATAAGGAAATGGGATACAGCCATATCTGGCAAAGACTGGCTATGATCGAAGATGTTCTGGGAGATGAATACAATATTTTTGAGCTGGAAGCCATGATTAAAAGAGAAAAGGCGACTTCTGGCATGACAGGATATAGAAGAAAAGAGCGTTTAACCAAAGTGATTGCAGACAACGGACCGAAAAGTGTGATTGGGTATGTTTTCGGAAGAAATAAAGTAGCAACGGCGGAAAAACTTGGAAAGGTGGATGTTTGCGACCTTTTGTTCCGGCTTTCGGAGATTGAGGATATTATATCCGATGAAGATGGAACGTATGACCTGGAAAAGCTGGAAAGAATGGTGCATCCGGACAAGGGCAGCTATGACCTAGAAGCACTGGAAAAGAAAGTAAAGGAACAGGAAAAAGAAATAGAAGATTTGGAGAAAAAAGCGAAGTTTTGGGAAGTTGCGTTTTTGCTTTTATAGAAAAGGGGTGGTTTTATGGGCATTGATATTAAGAGAGTTTGCGACCGATGCGGGAAAGAGATTCTGGAGGGCGCAGAGTTTACGACGTTAAAGGGACGTGTATATCAGTATGATATAAAAGCGATTATGCCAAAAAGATTCTTACAATTTGCTGAAAAAGGTTCAAAGTTTGATTTATGCGAAACATGTACAGAAAAACTGAAAGATTTTCTTTTTGGAAAGGAGAAAGCAGAATGAACTGGAAGAAGCTGAAACAGCGGTTTTGCAAGCATGAATGGGTTGAAATCAATATAGTTTTCGTAAATAGAGGTCTGGTAGAAAAAACTGTCTGGTGCCAGAAATGCGGGAAGATTCGCAAGTGAGGAGGTAGATACCATGAGAAATGATTATGCAAAAGTGAAAGAAAGTTTGGAAGCGTTTGTTGTATTATATGAAACTGTTTTGAAAACAGAGTGGACTATAGTCAATAAAGTGGACACAATTTATAAAGAA
>UMLF01012879.1_pt1 | contig 26415 bp, 25 predicted proteins | sample 1966501 | NCBI WGS metagenome assembly UMLF01 (sample SAMEA4836194, study PRJEB28245) | human gut metagenome | biome: gut microbiome; material: fecal sample | place: Denmark | collected 2008 | reverse complement strand
CTTGGAGCTTGAAATTTTATAGTCCTTGATTTCGATGCTCTCGCCGTTCATCTGAAAAAATGATCGGCTCCCAAACCTTCCAATTGCAACATCCACCTTTGTCACCTCCCTCTTTATTGCTAAGTTTTTTCCAAATATTAGATTCCTCCTTTCTGTTTTCGTCGATTACACCAAAAACTCATTTAACATGAGTTTTAATGTTGACTGCCTCCAATTCTGCTGTTACAATGTTTTTGTCGGAAACACTTATGATTAAACCAGTTAATTGGAGGGGCTATCGGTTTCTCACAACCATCACCCTCATTATACGTCATGTTTCATGACGTTTCAAGAAAAACATCATGAAACAATACTTTTTGTACGCTTGTACAAATTTGGAGGGCTTGCTTTGGATATAATGTTAGAAAGAATTCTTTCATTGATTCCCAAAAAAGAAAATGGGGACTTCCAGCATGGGGCAAAGAAAGAATTTGCACAAAGCATCGGTTTCAAAAACGGAAACATTGTTTCACTTTGGATTTCTGGTGCAAGTAAATCATACAAAGGAAAACTTGCTGAAATTTCAGACAAATACAATGTTTCTATGGATTGGTTGTGTGGAAAGGAAAATGCAAAAGAACCGATAGAAATAGATCGAAAAGAAAACGAAATACAGGGACAAGCAGTAGGCAATCAAACCTTTTTTGAGGTGTATCAAAGTCTATGTCTTTCAATTGGAAAGAAACCAGGAGCGGTTGCCCGAGAACTCGGAATAAGTTCTCCTTCAGTAACTCAATGGAAACGAGGATCGGTGCCAAGGCCAGCCGTATTGAAAAAAATAGCTGATTACTTTAATGTGTCGATAACATACTTGCTCGGAGAAAATGATCAAAAAGAAAATCCCCCGACTGAAAGTCAGAGGATTATTGAAAATATCAATTCATCTGAAAACGTAGATTTACTTCTTCATATAATAAAAAACGAAGCATCTCTCAGTAGAGAACAACTCTTGAAGTTACAGGGTTTTGTGTCAGCATTGGAAGCGGAAAATAAATAAAATGTCCCACTTTTTTTTGACATTACCCCCACGCAGAAACGTAGGGACATGCGAAAAATGGGACATTTTTTATACAGAACTTAAATCTTATTGACATTGTTTTTCTCTCGGAATATATTATACTTAATAATATGTTCTTGGTGGGGGGCACTATGGACGAAGGCAATAAAAAAATTCAAAATGATCTACGGGAAGAAAGTCGCTTATCCAAAAATATGAGCAAAGCCGTATTCGAGTTAATTTTCTTATTGAAAATGAAAAATCGCCCTATGTATGCTCAAGAAATTGCAACAAAATTTCGGGATGAAACAAATGGGATAATTTCAGTTACGCAGCCTTATCCAGTGATAAGAAGATTGAAGTCGTTCGGATATATTAAGCAATCTCACACTGAATTTTCCCCTAATAATGTGTTGATGGTTTATTATTCAATCACGGAAAAGGGGTTACAATACCTAAAATCTTTGATCCTTGAATACGAAAATTTCAAAGAAGGCATCGAATGCCTGTTATCGAATAAGCCGGATCAATAGTCTTCTTTATTTTTGAAAAATCCTAATTCTAATGCTTTTCGCAACACTTTAATTTGGTTTTCTTTTGACAAATTCATTATACTTGCAGTTAGTGAATTGCGTAAATCAGAATCAGGAACAATTTCTTTCTTGCTTTCCACGCACATAACAAAACCCTCCATAAAATAGATGATGACAAATATCGTGTTAGCTGAGTTTACAATATCCGATGGGGTTTTAGCTACTGGATTTGTCATATTTTACCATAAAATAACGGGAAAATAGCACGGGAAATGTCGAATGATATTAAATTTTGTATCCTGTGTTTATTTTAGTATACAATTTCAATTGGGGCATGAGGAATAAACAAGAAATTTTTATTCCTGTGTTCAGATATTCGGCCGAAAGCTTATAAAATTTAGGTGGTGTGATATATGGGATTTTTTGGTAAGAAAGGGCCTGTTGATCCTTGCGTCATTTGTGGGAAGGATTCTAAAGCAAGTGGTCAAACAATCAAAAAAGGAGAATATTTGTGCAAAAAATGTTTTCGTTTATTAAGGATTGAGTGGGACCGTTGGGAAAGAATGCCGGTCGAAATGCGAGAAGACGAAGTTTCAAAACTGAAAGATGACCTCAAAAAATTAGCTGATTTTAAGGTTTCGCGTATCGTTGGCCAATTCCTTTACATAGATGATACAAATAAAAAGTGGTATACTCCAGACGGTGCCTTTATGACAGTAAAACGACCCAAAATATTTGATTTTTCAAATATTGTAGATTTTTGGATCGTAGATGAAGATGGGAACTCAACAATTACACAAGGTGGGACTGGAAGGGCTGTTGCCGGAGGATTGTTATTTGGCGGGACCGGAGCAATTGCCGGTGGAGTTACCGGTGATAGAATAAGTACGACAACAAGTAGTGGCGTATACATATTAGTAAAGACAGATCTTCCAGATTGCCCAGAGACAAAAATTGATTTTGGGATAATTGGTGAAGTGAAGCGACAGGGAGGAGCATGGGCCACAGCAAGAAACAGAGCGAATGAATGTATAGAAGCGTTGAAAGAAATATATGATCCGACAAAAAAAGAACTGTTGTTGATGTCAAAAGAAACGGTATCGAGTACGGCAGACGAAATAAAAAAATTCAAAGAGTTGTTGGACTGTGGAGCTATAACAGAAGAAGAATATCAGGCAAAAAAAGCACAACTACTCAGACTTTAATTTTATGAGGGGTTCACACAGGAGCAGGCAGAGTATGGAGTGAGTGCAGTAGGATACTAAAACAAGAAATCCCCCTGGTGCGGTAACACCAGGGGGACCTTCTAAATAGGGTGATATGAAACGCTCCACATCACCCTCCAATCATATCAGAATGGAGGAAGAAAAGCAACATGAAAAAGAAAATGCCAACCGCGACAAAGCTTCCAAGCGGCTCCTGGCGCTGCCTGGTGACCGTAAATGGCAAAAGGGTATCTATTACCGCTGACACGCCAAGTGAGGCTCAGGCGAAAGCTATCGCCCTGAGAGCGGGCCTTATAGATAAGAAGAAGGAAAAGAGAGGGGTGAAAACACTTTCAGAGGCAATCGATGAATATATAGATCAGAAATTTAACGTATTGTCTCCAGCTACCGTTCGAGGGTACAACACAATCAAGAGGAACAGGTTCAAGACGATTATAAGCAGAAATATTTTTGATCTAAGCAAAGACGACGTTCAAAGAGCAATAAACGATGAAGTTAAGGTCGCTTCGGCTAAAACAATCAAAAACGCCTATGGGCTTGTTCGGACTGTCTTAGAGGCAAATGAAATTTATATCCGAGGAATTAAACTCCCCCAAATCATAAAGCCAAATAAAAAATATATTCAAGAGGAAGAAATATCAAAGTTATTGGAAGCGATCAAGGGAGACCAATGTGAAGCTGCCATTCTTCTGGCGTTGTGTACTGGTATGCGCAGATCAGAAATCATTGGACTGTGCTCAGACTGTATAAATGTAGAAGCTTGCACGGTAACTGTCCGAAGAAAGATGGTTCCAAATGATAAAAACAAAATGGTTTTAGTCAGTGGAGCAAAAAATGAAATGTCACAGAGAACCGTGATTTGTCCAAAATTTGTTATGGATAAAATAGCACCATTGATTAAAGAAAATAAAACAACACCGATATTTAAGTTTCATCCTGATACGCTGCGGAAACATATTCATAAAGCCTGCGAAATCGCCGGGATAACAGATACGGCAACCCATGGGCTTAGGCATACAAACGCCGCATTGATGAAATATCTCGGCGTAGACGATGCCCATGCGATGCAGCGCGGCGGGTGGTCGAGCGAAGCAACTTATAAAAAAACCTATTCTTATGTATTCGAATCTGCGGCCAAAACGGGGGATGAAAGCATAAACAACTACTTTGACAGTCTTACAAACAGAGAAAAAATCGCACACGAAACTGCACACGAAATTCAAAAACATATTGATAAATAAGGGGAAATTAAAATTTTTCGGGATGGTTCAAATCCCTCCTTCTCCGCCAAAAGAAAAGCCTTGATCTTCAATGGATCAAGGCTTTTTTTCTTTTTGTGGACTCAGAAAAGTCACCGTTGCTCCTTTCCTGAAAATTTTTCTCTTTTTCAAAATATTCTCTTGCCTTCTCCTTTACTCTGTTGTATAATATAGAAGATTTCTAAATGTATGATTGATTACCACCGGTTGTAAGTCAACTTCCATTTTGACTTGCTGCCGGTGGTTTTTCTTTTCTGAATTTCGGATCAAAACTTTTTAGGAGGTTCTCAACATGAATCATGGTACAGTAAAGTGGTTTAACGAGGAAAAAGGATTTGGATTTATTTCCAACGAAGACGGAAGCGGAGATGTGTTTGTCCATTTTTCCGCCATACAGGGCACAGGATTCCGCTCTCTCCAGCCAGGTCAGCAGGTAACGTATGACACAGAGGCAGATCCCAGAAACGTCAATCGGCTCCGCGCCGTCCGAGTCACATGCATTGCCTAACCAACAGATGCCTTTCACCGTCCTGGTATACCAGGACGGTGTTTCTTTGTTTTCTGCCGAGAAACGTCTGTATTGCTTTTTCCGATTTCTTCCGCTAAAATTGAACAGAACCCAAAGAAATCATATCATTTCTATCGGAGGCGCACAATGTCACATCCAAAGGAATCTTTCATCTTGGGCCGTCTGCTTCAACGGCAGGACCCAACTTATCGAGATTTTCATAAGAAACTTCTTCCAACCATGGACCCAGAGCGGCTCATCGGGGTTCGAACACCTCAGCTTCGCAGTCTGGCAAAAGAGTTGTCCGGTACACCAGAGGCCGAGGATTTCCTGGCCAGTCTGCCTCATATGTACTATGATGAGAATACCCTCCATGGTCTCTTGATTTCCAACGGAAAAGACATTTCTTGGGTCATCGCTCAACTGGACCGTTTCCTGCCCTTCGTCGATAATTGGGCCACCTGCGATCTCACGCGTCCAAAGATCTTTCAAAAACACTTGCCGGAGCTGCTTCCCAAAGTGAAGAAATGGCTTGCATCCGATCATGAATATACCGTCCGTTTTGGAATCGGTATGTTATTGTCCTTCTATCTTGACCGGGCATTTCAACCTGAATATTTAACCTGGGTTGCATCCCTGTACAGGCAGGAATACTATGTCAACATGATGATTGCCTGGTACTTTGCAACCGCTCTGACCAAACAGTATGAGGCAGCACTTCCCTATCTGCAGTCCCACTGCTTGGAGCAATGGACTCACAACAAGGCCATACAAAAAGCTCTGGAGAGCACTCGAATTCCCCCAGAACATAAAGAGATACTTAGAAGCCTAAAACGGAAACAAGGTAAGGAGGAATTGTGATGACAACTCGGGAAGAAGCCATCCAAGCCTGTCTCATCAATTCTTCCGTTTATCCAGACACCCCATTCCACGATGCAAACTGGACCATAATACGACACCAAGAGAACCAAAAAATGTTTGCTGCTGTTTACCAACGGAAGGGACAAACTTGGATGAATGTGAAGGTCGAGCCCCTAACAGGAGATTTTTTGCGGCAAACCTACCCCGCTGTGGTACCTGCTTACCACATGAATAAAACCCATTGGATCAGCCTTATTTTGGATGGATCTTTAGAGGATTCCATGATCCAGGACTTAATCTGGCGCAGCTACCTTTTGACTGCGCCCCGCAGAAAAAACACAACACCATGAACAGGAGGCGCCATCATGTTATCTTATACGTATCTCTCCTCTGGAAAATTCGGCCTTATCCGGAAGCCGAAACCTGTCCTGCGCCATGACAGAGACGCGATTGTCCGGGTAACCCTCTCCAGCATTTGCACCAGTGACCTGCATATTAAGCACGGCACAGTTCCACGAGCCGTCCCTGGCGTTACGGTCGGCCACGAAATGGTTGGCATTGTGGAATCTGTCGGCGCGGAAGTTTCCACAGTAAAACCTGGTGACCGGGTGTCAGTCAACGTGGAGACCTTCTGCGGCACATGTTTCTTCTGCCAACACGGATATGTCAACAACTGCACCGATCCCAACGGCGGCTGGGCACTGGGGTGTCGAATTGACGGCGGTCAGGCAGAATATGTCCGGGTTCCTTATGCGGATCAAGGTCTCACCATCATCCCGGATACGGTAACAGACCGTCAAGCTCTCTTTGTAGGTGACCTCTTGGGCACGGGATTTTGGGCCACCCGCATTTCGGAGATCGGTCCAGAAGACACTGTGCTCCTCTTGGGGGCGGGCCCCACTGGCATTTGCACTCTCTTATGCGCTCTCTTAAAAGAACCCAGGAAAATCATTGTCTGTGAGCCAGATCCTATGCGTCGAGCCTTTGTGCAGACACAATATCCTCAGGTCTTGACCACCACACCGGAAGAAGTGGTCTCTGTGGTGCGAAAAGAGGGCGCACACGGCGGCGCAGACGTTGTTCTGGAAATTGCCGGTAGCTCGGACTCGTTTCAACTGGCCTGGCAGTGCGCCCGCCCCAATGCCATCGTCACCATTGTGGCGATGTATGACCGCCCGCAGATTCTCCCCCTGCCAGAGATGTATGGAAAAAACTTGACTTTCAAAACAGGTGGGGTAGACGGTTGTCATTGTAAGGAAGTTCTTTCTCTGATTCAGACAGGGCAGCTGGATACCACTCCCCTGATTACCCACACATTTCCCTTGACTGAGATCGAGGCGGCTTATGACCTCTTTGAGTACCGACGGGATGGCGTTATTAAGGTAGCAATTCAAGGTACCTAACCATCCTCAACCGAAAATTCGAAATGAAAAAACTATTTTATGTTATTTTTACACGGTCACGTCAGATTCTGTGACCGTGTAAATAATAGTTGAATCGAACCTCTTTGAGATATCAAAATAAGAGATCATCATTTCATTGACCAGTATATTGGAAATGCTACGCTATTTCCAATATACTGGTTTACTGTTTAACGATGTTGAAACCTGCTCTGTTGTCCATCGTCTGCCGGATAAAGCAATAAGAATGATTTTAGGTTGCAAGATTGATCCATTTAATTTATTAATTTTCTCAATATTTTTAAAATAATGTTTGACAATGCATTATATATTATAGTATATAATTGTAAGATATCAATAAAATTCAGTGTAATATAGAACGGTGGTTTATAAAATGAGATATTCTTGCAATGACATTTTTATGGTTAGGACTCCGAGTTTACCAGCAAGTGTATTTTCTGATTTTGTACAGTTTGAAGGCAATGATGTGGAGAATTTTCTTCAGCAAACCCCCTTCCGTGATTTTATGGATAAAAGTATTCTGTTGTCTAGTCGTGAATTGTACAATGCTAAAAAGCGAAATTTGCAGAGTAGCACCAAAAAAAGCAAAGCAAGAAATTTAGCACGCATTAAATTCCTAATTCGAGCATGTACAAGACCAACGCCGTACGGCCTTTTTGCTGGGGCTGCGTTGGGAGAGTTTTGTGAGAATCCAAATATAGAACCTCTGGTTATCGACGAAAGAAAAGCCATTCTCGAATGTCGAGCAGATTATTCTTGGCTCTCTCATTTTATTTATGAGATGGAGAATAATCCATCCGTATATCCACAACTTCAGTTACGATTTAACAACAATTGCTATGTTTCTGGAGACCGATTAAAGAACCCGCATCACTCAAATCATGGTTTTCTTATGCCAGAAGAAACCGTTACCGAAAGAACTCACATGCGAAATACGCCTTTGATCACCTATGTGAAACAACAGGCACAGACGTTCATTCGCTACGATTTATTAAAATCTCGCATTCAAAGTAAATATCCTGGTGTTCCAGAGGAAAAAATTATTTCAACGATCAATGCACTCATGGAAAATGAAGTTTTACTTAGCAATTTGAGGGCTCCAGCAAACTGCGAAAATGGATTGGAATATGTCTTGAAAATTCTGGCGCCCATAGAAGGAATTGATCGGCAGAAGGAAACGCTACAAAAAATTAATACACTAATTAACCAAATGAATGGTGAATTGGAGATTGATCAGGTGAATGCAAAAACCATTGAGTCTGTCTATACCTTGATGGATGGTTTGCTTAACCAGAAAAATGAGAAAGACCTTCTGGCCGTGAATAAGGGTATGGTTCTTCAGCAAAACAAGTTGCCTTATCAAGTGAAAGAAATTGTAGAACAATTTGTTGAAGCATTGACATCTCTACAAGTCGATGTGCCCTCAAGGTTAGAAAAGTTTAAGCGGCAGTTTCAGGAAGAATATGGATCCAATGTAGAAGTACCGTTTTGTACTATCATCGACCAAAATGACTTTAACGGGCTTTCCTACTTAGAAAAGTATCAACCATCTCAGGATGAAAAAGATCAAAAAATCAAACAAATTGTGGATGAAAAGATTTTGGATTGTCTGCAGGCGCAGCAGGAGGAGATTAATTTATCTATAGATAATTTTTCATCCCTGGAAATAAGTCGAGAAGATAGGTATCCAGAATCTTTTGACATTAACTTCTTTGTCTCCAAAGAAAAAGAACACTATCGTTTGTGGCTTGCGCCAATCGGTGGAAGTGGAGCTGCCGGGGATATGTTCAATCGATTTAACTGTGTATTGGATGCAGACCTTTTCCATCAATACAAAGAAAACAATCGCTCCCTTGTTTGTTCAGATAAAGCTCTGATTACAGTAGAGATCAGAGAAGGAAGTGTAAAGGGGCGGATGAGCAATGTCAATAATCACAGAAATGAAAGCCAGTATTATATTGCGCTTGCTACAAATGATGACAATTCCAACGCAGAAGAACTTCCTTTGGATGACCTGCTGATAGGCATGCAATATAATCAACTTTATATAAAATCCAAACGGCTCGGAAAACGTTGCAAGGTTCGCCAAAACTGCATGGTCAATCCATCTTCCTTGTCGGAAGTATCTCAACTACTAATGCAAATTTCCTCAGATGAAGAGACCAGTGTCATAGCCAGAGCGTTTCAACTATTTCAAAATGATTACGTTTTTCTCCCGAGGATTTCGTTGGAAGATGTTGTAGTTTTTCCAAAAAGATGGAACTTACCATTACATCTCTTTGCGCTTCATTCTCAGGAATCTTTTGAAGAATCTTTTCAAAAACTTCGTCGCAAGTACACGATTGATGATATTGTCTACTTATCAGAAGGAGACAGGAGATTAGCTTTAAACTTAGATAAAGCATATTCTATGGAAATTTTATATAAACATATTCAGAAAAACAACAGTCTACGTTTATCTGAAATAGAAAAAAATATTTTCAAAGAAAGCATTTGTGTAGACACAAAGGGAAAATGCTATATTACAGAGATTAGTTGTTCCTTATTTCGTCCCAGCGTTTCCAAATATCCTACAAGAGAGACCGAACCGTGGAATGTGCTGCAGAATGAAAACAGATCCTTGATGCTTTTACAGGATGGATGGATCTATGCAAAGCTTTATCAGCTGGACGATCGGGAGAATGAAACCCTTAATTACATTGTCTCCTGCTTAGGTTCTATTGGCAACCCGAAATTTTTCTATCTCCGCTACTCTGATGAAATCGGGCGGCATTTAAGAGTGAGATTCAAATACGAAAACGAATGGACAGCACAAAAGCATTTGCTTGCAATACAGAAAATGTTGATAAATTTCCGAACATGGAAGATTATCAACAAAGTTCAATTTGATATTTATTTTAGAGAAAACAACCGGTACGGAGGCAGTCAACTCATTGCATCGGCAGAGGAGGTGTTTTTTGCTGACAGCCGTTTTGTGATTGGTCTTTTGGATGAATTTAATATCGAGGAAACAGAAGGCTTGGAAAATGCCTATCTATTGGGCATCAGCACAATATTAACTGCTTTTTTTGATCATTGGGAGAAAATGCTACTGCAAGTGAATTTGACGCCGTTGCTTGCAGAAAATAAAAAACTCTTTCGGGAAAAAAAGCAATCTTATATTAAAAAGATAGAATGGTTACTCTCTTGTAATTATTCAAATTTAAGTGAGCAGACAGTTGCACTCCTTACAGAGAGAAATGATGCAATCAAAAATTATCAAAATAAGATATTATGTGCAGAACAATTAACAGCGCATCAAGAAGAAATCATCTCTTCTGTCATTCACATGTTTTGCAATCGCTTAACAGGAGATAGAAGCTTAGAGCAAAAATATCTCAACATTATGCGAGAAGGATTATCTAATATTATTGAAAAAGGCAAGCGTAATCCCATTAACGAACGTTAGCTAAATGGAATATTACAGTAGTTACATATCATAGACTCAGCTCTTGGACAATCATTATATGAAAGGAGATACATAATGGGAAACTATAATGATTTTGATCTTGACATTAAAAAAGTGCAAGGCGAAAATGATATTGGCCCCGCATCTATTACAACAACTATAATACTTAGTATAAAGACTTGTACTGAAGCGTTATCTTGCGATGGAGGCTGTTCTGGCAGCGATACCTGCGGTATCACCTGTGGGGGAGTAGGTGCGAGTTGCAGTGGACACTGCAGATAAAGAGATATTTTCCTCTTCCTTACGTAGAAAAGTCCACACTTCATAGGTAGACAAAAGCATAGATAAAATTTTTGTCCAAGAGTTGATTCTATGTTATGTGATTTTACTGTAAATTCCATGGTTCATCAGCATAATGTTTTAGCAGTTGTGAAAAAAGGGAGCGCTTGCTATGAAAAAGTCAGAGACACATTCCGCCCAAAAAGAATGTAGAGAACTTCTAATATTCCTCTTGGTAACCTATGGCATTCCATATCTCATGATAATTCCCATGGCGATTCTTACCGATATGGGAAAGAAAGTAGACTTTTTTGTATCCGCTCAGATGTTTTGCCCCGCAGCCGGTCTGCTGGTCGCCAAACTTCTCTGTGATAAAGACAAGCGTTGTATGCCAAAAAATTTCTTCATTGGTTATTTAGTGCTGACAGGGATCACTCTTTTGTGGTGTTTTACCACTTTCTTCTTGCCGTTTCAGCAAGTTTCGACTGGTGGAATTGTTCTATCTATCATTACTGCTTTGGTATTTATTAGCGTGTATTTATCTGAAAGCAATGACGCGCGCAGTGCTTACGGACTGAAAAGTAAAAATTGGAAACTTTCTGTTTGTCTATTGATTTTGTTTGTGGTCTTGCACTGTGTTTCCCTTCTGCTGGTGATCCTTTTGACGGCGACAGGAAATGTGATGGACGCGTTACGAACCTGCTTCTCACAGTTGTTTCAACCAGCTATACTATTTCTGTTTTTGTATAATTTCCATTACCACTTTGGGGAAGAATATGGCTGGCGTTCCTATTTTCAACCACTGTTGCAGAAAAAGTTTGGCATCGTCAAGGGGGTGCTCCTTTTTGGTGTGTTATGGGAACTTTGGCACCTGCCAATGGTCATTTTTTTCTTTGCACCTTGGGTATCCATGACATCCCCTATCGAGCTGGTGCAAGTCATTTTGGGACGGTTGATTTCTACTACTACACTCGGAATTTTTATAGCATACGCTTACATGCGGACCAATAATGTATGGCTGCCTGTAATAATACATTTTTTACATAACACTATTGTAATGCTTAGTTTGATGAATTTTGCAAGCATGGAGGCTCCAAATGGGGGTGTAGAATATTGGCATATCATTTTTGTCTACGTCTTAATTCTGATGGTTTTCTTCACACCGCTTTTATTCTCCAAAGTATTTCGAAGCAAAATATAAATTGAAAAGCCGTACAATGTTAGAAGGTTTTTAGCCAAAAATATGTTATTAAAGATTACATATCATAGATTTAGCTCTTGGACAAATAGAAAAGGAGGAAATAAAATGGGAAACTATAATGATTTTGATCTGAATATTAAAAACATTCAGACGCAAAAAGAGGATGAAAATTTGCGTTTTACAAGTATTTATACCTGCGGAGACTCCTGCTCTTGCGGAGATACCTGCTATAATACCTGTGGAGGGTTACAAACCAGTTGTAGTGGACACTGCAGATAACATATCTTTTATATTCAGAAACATATCTGCAAGTCTGTAAAATTGCGTTTATATTAAGATGCCTCGCAATTTCTAACGATGTCCTTTGAGCATGAGAGACACCATAGATAAAACTATTTGTCCAAGGGTTAAGTCTATGGTATGTTTTCAAGTGGCAAATATCTAAAAATATTGTATGGGTTAGACAGTACATCCGTCCAGCGATTGGAAAGAGCCAAACAGAGAAAGGTTGGAACCATAGCATGACTGGAAAACAAATTTTTTGGAATAAATCTATAGAAACAGATATCTCAGAAATTGTTCAGGAAATCTTGCATTATGTAGATTCCCAGAGAGACAATGGAACCTTAAACCCCAATTATTATGACAGCATACTGTTGCTCATTGCTGAGATCCTGCCTTATGTAAAAGAAAAAGAGAGGTGGACAGATTTAGGATACTTGATTTGTCGGAATATAAAGGAATCTATAGAAAACTACGGATACCAACACCGAACAGCCATGTTTGGCGGGTTAGGTTCTCAATGCTTTGCTGTGAATGCTTTTTGTCAGGAGAGCAACCTATTGCAGAAATTTGCAAAGAGCATGAATCAACTCTTGTTTTTGGCAATCGACAAAAAATTATTACAATTGAAAAAAGCTCCAGTTTGCGATTCCAACCATGACATGATTAGTGGCATATCGGGGGCTGTATATTATCTCTTAGACTGCGACTATACCAAAGAAGAGAAGCACATTTTGAAAGCATGTATTGAGTACTTAGTGGCCCTTACAAGAGACACAAAGTTTGAGGGCAAATCAATAATCAAGTTTCATGTTTTACAGCCCAATCAAAACCCTAATTTTAATCAGGAAAAATTTAAACGTGGAAATATCAACTTTGGGCTCGCGCATGGTATGCTGGGACCACTAATTGCGCTGGCAAAAGCCCATGCAAAAGGTTTCAACATAGAAGGGCTAAAAGATGGAATCGAGAAAGTCTATCATTTGTATGAAGTGTTTCAAGTAGTCAATGAGGAAAAAATACCTTGTTGGCCGGGACCTATGACCGTTGAAGAATACTGGAACGGCACGTGTAACCCAGAGAATTTGCACATTAGCTCCTCATGGTGCTATGGGAACGCAGGCGTAATGCGAGGGTTACAAAAAGTTGCCGGCTATATGGGGTGGAAAGAGAAGGAACAGGCACATGTCGAAACAATGATACGTTTTTTCTCCCAGAACATAAAGACATATGATTTATATAGTCCATCCTTGTGTCACGGTTTTTCCAGTTTGGTAGCAATTCAAATGTGTGCCTATTCTTCTTACAGAAATCCCAAGCTACTTACAAATTTGGAACGCCATATACAAAAAATGATTGCAGGGTATCGAAAAAATAATGAGAATGAGTTGAATCTTACAGACATTCGTAATAAATCAATTCTAATTGAGGGGCACTTGAACGATCTATCGATTTTGACTGGCTCAGTCGGAATCGCGATTACCCTGCTGTCACTGAAGAGAACAACAAAGACAGGGAAATTGCTTATGATTGATTGATGCGTTTACGCATGATATCGCGGTAGAAGGGAGCGGTAAAGAAATGAAAAATACAGGAGATCAATATCGTTTTTTCATTCTTTTTCCCAGAATTATAAAAAGTATGTTTGAGGTAGACAAGCGATATCTCTTCGTTTCTTCTGCCGTAACGATCATACAAAGCTTGGCCCCAGCAATTTCTCTTTTGATTATGCAGCAAATTATCAATTTAATTCAGCAAGGGATTCAGAGCATTACGTTTATTCTCCAGCTGGTTGTGCTCTATGTTTGCATCGATCTGGCCTCAACCATTATAAGTGGCCTCATGAATTATTACACTACAAAATTTTCTCTTAAGTTCAATTTACACATCAAAGATTGTATCATGCAAAAAGCGAGTCAATTGAGTTTGTGGCATTATGAAAATAGTAATACTTATGACAAAATCAAATTAGCCGAAGGTGCAAACGGTGGGACGCTGATGTCACAGTTTACATCCTTTACAACATTGATTGGTCAAGCTATCACATCTCTATCTTATATTGTAATTCTTCTTCATTTTAATTATATCATCATTCTTATCATTGTAATTATGCCAATTATAAAATTTCTTATTACAAATCTAATCAATAAAAAGCAATTCTGCATTATCAAGGCAAGAGCCAATCAAGAACGGAAAGCATGGTATTATAGTTTTATTGTCACAAACGGAACACATTTCAAAGAGCTAAAGAGTTATAATTTATTAAATTATTTTATCAAAAAATATGACGATTTATATAAAAAATTTAATCAACAAGATGCTGCCATTGCAAAAGAAACAATGGTCAAAATGACAAGTCTTAGTATCATTGAGCAAATTATTACAGGAGCGATCTTCGCGTATATTATTTACTGTGGTTTCGTCGGCGGGATTTTATTGGGAGATGTGGTGGCTTACACAAGAGCTGCAATCTCAAACCAGACAAATATTCAATCTATTTTACAAAATATATCTTCGATTAAAAAGTCAAACCTTTATATTGGTCAATATTATAGTTTTATTGATCTGGAAAATGCAAAAACTTTAGATGAAGGAAAAATCATCATAGATAAAATTCACAGTCTGAAATTAGAAAACCTTTCTTTCAAGTATGACACAGGAGGCTATGTGTTAAAAAATGTGAATTTTGAATTCAAGGAAGGAAATAGTTATGCAATTGTAGGAAAAAACGGAAGTGGAAAAACAACCTTGGCAAAATTACTTATGGGGTTATACGATAATTATGAGGGCAATATCTATGTCAATGGAATCGAATTGAGGTCCATTCATAAAGAGCATTACAGCAAAAGAATAGCGTCTTTGTTTCAAGATTTTATTAAGTACGACGCGACTTTCCGCGAAAATATCGCGTATGGAAACCTCGATTTAATGGATAAAGATGCAGAACTGCGAGACCTAAGCAATGAATTTAGAATCGGTCATATCATTGATCACAGCAAACAAAATTTGGATACCCAGTTAGGGTATTGGTTCGATGAAGGAAAACAGATTTCTTTTGGCGAGTGGCAAAAACTTGCAATTGCAAGAACATTTTCTAAAGATGCAGATGTTATTTTCTTGGATGAACCCAATTCTGCCCTTGATGCAATTTCTGATTATGAGATTTCTCAGCTCTACCAAAAGTTATTCCAGGATAAGATGGGTATTATCATTGCACATAAATTTAATAATCTGATTAACCAAGTCAACAACATTTTAGTGATAGAGAATGGGCGTTTGGCGGAAAGTGGTACTCACACAGAACTTCTTCATCAAGGGAAGATTTATTATGAAATGTACCAGCTACAAAATAAAAATAGCGCTGTTCTTTGAGCCAAACTAATTCCTAAGGTTAATGGTGGCCCAGCGGGAGAATCCGCTGGGCCACCATCTCTTTATTGGTCAAAAGCAGGGTTGGTGTAATACACGTTTTTCTGATCCAAGTGTTCCCGCACCATTTGCACCGCGCTGCCAAAACGCTGGAAATGCACAATTTCCCGTTCCCGCAGAAAGCGAATCACATCGGTGACATCGGGATCATCTTTGGCTAACCGCAGAATGTTGTCATAGGTTACTCTGGCTTTCTGTTCTGCTGCCATATCTTCGGTCAAATCGCAGATAGGATCTCCTTTTACACCGATGGAGGCCGCCGTCCAGGGGAACCCAGAAGCTGCCGTGGGATAGATCCCTGTGGTGTGGTCCACAAAATAGGAGGCAAAGGCCGGATCACTTTGAATCTGCTCATCCGTCAGATTTCGGGTCAGCTGGTGTACGATGGATGCCACCATTTCCAGATGCCCCAACTCCTCTGTGCCGATGTCCGTCAGCAGGCCTTGAACCTGTGGATAGGGCATGGCGTAGCGCTGGGAGAGATACCGCAGGGAGGCGCCCAGCTCCCCGTCAGGACCACCTGAGTGCAATAGGCTACGATTGCGTACAAGAAACTTTTCTCCGGATTACAGCCGAAGACGATAGACCAGCCGAACCACCCCCTCCTCCTTGTTCCAGATACAGGATTCCAATACATGGTGGGCAGCCCGGTATTTCTCCTCCGTGCCAGAGGTAGGGTCCTCCAATGTGGTTACAATTTTCTGTATCTCGTCATGTTGCTCCGAGGCCGCACATACCTCCCGGCTGAAAGAGAGCAATTCTTGACGGAGATGATTTGCCTGCGCTGTCAAACGTTCCTTTTCCCGCTTATACTCCTGGATTCCTTCCGCACCGCACAGAAACGCATCCCGTAACCGCTGTAACTTTTTTTCCAGAGCCGCTAACTCCATTCTCAGAGCCTCCTGCTGGCGCTGGGTGTCAGATACCACTGGTTGCACAGAAAACCGTGTTTTCCCCGCCGCATCCAAACGCATACGGGATAAGACCGCAGCCTCTAACGTCTCCGCCACAATATGCTGTGAAACACTACATTTCCCTTTCGTATATCGTCCACATTTGAGATAGTGCGGTTTCGAAAAAACAAGACCGCTCCCACAGGCTCCACAGCGGGCCAAACCGGCCAGCCAGTGTTTCCTCTCCCCCCAAGGTCGGGCATGCTTTGAAGAACGTGCCACCTGTGCATCCAAACGAATCCCGGCAGCCTGAAAGACCGACTCCTCAATCAGCGGCGTATGCTTTCCCTGTACCAGCATCGACCCGCCTTCTTGTTCTCCCCCCCCATGCCAACGCAGCTTTCCCACGTAAACCGGGTTGGAAAGAATGTACCGAATGCTTCGGCTGTCCAGGGGATTCCCGCGGTGGGTCAGCATCCCCATCTGCTGGGTCCATCGGGCAATGGATACCATAGCCTCCCCCGCTAAAAAGCGCCGGTAAATCTCCTGTACCACAAAAGCCTCCCGGGGAAAGAGCGGGGGGCATAAGAAAGTAATATTGCTTTTTGCAGGAACGGCATGGCTTCGGTCATGCCGTTTCCTGTTTCATCAGTTCCTCCACGGGGATAAAGCCCACAAGGTCATAGGAGATTCGGATACCCTGTCTGCGCTTCCCACTGCTCTTGTCAGGCGCTTCGATGTAGATTCCTTTGACAAGCTCCCGCAAGGCGTAAGGGGTCATTTCCTGCAAATCCTCGTATTTGTGTACCCGCTGGATGAACTGCTCCAAATTTTCAATCTGTCGTTCCTGTACTTCGATTTCCTGCTGCAAGGTCTGGATTTCCACTTTAAGCTGCGCCTGCTCGTCCTCATAGGTCTTGCTCATCAGTGCAAACCGTTCATCAGAAAGTTTCCCGGCCACATTATCCTCATAGATACGGATAAACAGCCGGTCAAGTTCCCCAAGACGGCGTTCTGCCTGCGCCAGACGCTTCTTGTATCCCCGGACAGCTTCTTCACTGGACAGCCGGAGTCTATGCTCCATAACTGTCCGAAAATGGGATTCATGCCGGGTTACATAGGAGATTACTGTTTTCATGTGCATCCAGACCAATTCTTCCAGTACAACTGCCCGGATGAAATGGGCCGAACAGGTTCCTGTGTTGCTGCGGTAGCTGGCGCATACAAAATGGTCTTGCCGCTTCTCAAAGTAGTTGGTGGTGCAGTAGCGCATCTTTGCCCCGCAGTCAGCACAGTAAACCATGCCGGAGAACAGGCTACTCTTTCCGGTTTTTGTCCTTCGGTGGCGCTGCTTGCGGATCTCCTGCACCTTGTCAAAGACTTCCTGCTCAATGATAGCCGGATGGGTGTTGTAGAATACCGCCTGCTTCTCAATGGGTGTTTCCCGCTGCTTCTTGTCCCAGATGGAGTTGGTGTAGGTCTTGAAATTAACCGTACAGCCGGTGTATTCCCGCCGTTCCAGAATATGAACAACGGTATTGGGGTTCCAGTGGTACGGATCAGCGGTTTCAGGACTTGGGGTGTTAATGCCCTCTCTCCGCTTATAGGCGGTAGGGTTGAGCACCTGTTCCGCCTGCAAGAGTTTGGCAATCTGCATCGGCCCCCGGCCTTCCATACACAGCTTAAAGATACGCTTGACCACAAGAGCGGCTGCCTCGTCCACGACCCACTTTGTCCGATCCTCCGGGTCTTTGCGGTAGCCAAAGGGGACATTGGTCGTCAGCGGGATGCCCTGCTCGCCCTTGGCCTTCTGTACCGCACGGATTTTGCGACTGGTGTCCTTGGCAAAAAACTCATTGAACCAGTTTTTGATCCCCGCAACATCGTTGTCGGTGCTGTTGGGGTCAATGGTGTCGAAGTGGTCGTTGATGGCGATATAGCGCACACCATACTTGGGAAAAGTGAAGTTGATATACAAGCCTGTCAGGGAAGAATTTCGACCCAGCCGGGACAGGTCTTTCGACAGCACAACAGCCACTTTCCCCGCCTCAATTTCTGACAGCATCTGCTGAAATCCGGGACGGTCATAGTTTGTGCCGCTGTATCCGTCATCCACAAAAAATGTTGGATTCGGGAAGCGGTGCTCTTTTGCGTATCGGAGCAGGATGTCCTTTTGGTTGGTGATGGAATTACTGTCGCCCTCGTTGGCATCCTCTTGGGAGAGGCGGCAATAGAGAGCCGTAATTTTTTCAGTTGCCCGTAACATTTCTGTATCCTCCTTCAAAGGGGCAACTGTCAGTACAGGATTGGTTGCTTCTATTGTACCAAGATTCCCGGTATTTGTCATTCATCATCCTCCGTATTTTCTGTAAACTTTTCTGTCAGAATGCGCTCCATTTTTCTATCCAGCGTTTCTGTCCCGTCATAGCTGCCCGTGATGGTGTAAATGGTGCCGCCGATCTCACGCTGTAAAGTAAACTCCGGCAGCCAGAAAGCAGATGGATTTTTCACACGGATATGTCCAGTCTCGTCAAACCAGAAATTGTGTTTGGGGCGGTCAGGCGACAGCGGTTCGAGTTTAAAATAGGGATTGGAGAAAACATATTCCGTTGGCTCGTCGTGGTCAGAATTTTCCCATTGACTGATTTCTTCCCAAAGTTCCAAATCATCTGCATCAAACACCGAAAGCAAATCATCAAGTAACTGTGGGTCAAGAGCATATTTTTCTTCCAGCTGCCTGATGACATCATCCACATCAATGCGGACGGAATCGCCGCTGCGTTGTGCGGCTGCAAATTCCGCATCATTCATATTTGCCCACCGCTGCAATTCAGCCCGTGAAGTATCATCAAGCAATATGATTGAACTTACAGGTTTACCATTGGGCAGCGTATCTCCAAGAAGTATTTTTGCAAGTTTCCTTATGAGGTTGCTATCCTCTTTCCAGTTGAGTTCCATTTTTGAAATCCTCCTTAATGGTCGATCTGGTGCTGTTTCCTGCGGCTCTGTTCGGGATTTTCCTGCGCACGAACAACCTGTTCTACCTTGTATTTGATCTGCCAGAGTTTTTTCACCTCCGCATAAATGGGCGAAAGTTCCGCTTGCCCCGTCTTGTATTCCTGTTCCAGACGGTCATGCTCCTTGCGCCATGCAGTGACCGGCAATTTCCCATCCTTAAAATGCGGCTTTAATTTGCGCTCTGCCATGTGATACAGGCGGAGTGCATTTTCATTTTCAGACATGAATTGCTCACGCCTACCTTTCCACTTGATGGCTGCCAGTTTGTCAGCAACAGGTTTTCCGTCAGCGTAAAACTGTACCATGCGGAGAAGCTCATCTAACTCCTTCCTGCGGTCAGATTTGCCAGACAAGGTACTTTTCAAAGTGTCAATGCGGTCACTCAACGCAGATACACGCTCCTGCAACTGTTCCGGCGTTGTCAAATTGTTCTGCATGAGATAATTACAAATCTCATTGAATTCTTTGAGATTTCCGATTTTCGCTTTCCGGCTCCATGCCCCTGTGCTACGGTTGGTGTAATACTCGCTGAGCAGCTGCGCCAGATTGGGGGCTTGCGATTTGTTCAATTCCTCATGCGCTTCTTTCAGCCAGTCAAGCAGCGCCGTAATTTTCTTTTTCAGTTTGCCGATCAACGCATTGGTCGCCTTGACCCAGCGGTTGAAATCGCCCTTATCAGTACGAATACCTCTGGCCTCCATCTGGCGGATCGCCGGTCCCTCATGGACAGTAGGCAGCTGCTCCACGCCCTGACGCTCGTAGCTGCGGTGGTCGATGCGGCAATTCAGCCCTTTTTCGGCAAATCGAGCATTGCACATTGCCGCCCACTGTTCCCGCCAATGTTCCAGCGTTTCCGGTTTACCCCAGTCCGTGGTGGGGACAGCGTTGAACACATAATTTCCTGCTTCATCCCGGATGCGCTCCCCGTTTTCATCCAAGAGATATTCCCGCCGCTGTTTGCTGCTCCATTTCCCATCCGTCAACAGGGGACGGATAGGACACATGACATGAAAATGCGGGTTGGTAATGCCGCCATCTCCCTTGTCGGGGGCGTGAACGGAGAAATCCACCACCATACCCCGGCTCACAAACTGCTCCAATAAAAATTGCCTTGCAAGGCCGATGTTCTCCTGCATGGAAAACTCGTTCTGCAAGGCAATGTCAAAACTGTATGCAAGCTGGGCTTTCTTGCCCCGTTCTGCCTTTTCCACCTCGTTCCACAGGGTCTGCCGGTCTGCGAAGGAAGGTGGAGCGTGGGGCGGCAGCAGGATTTCAGAACAGAGGACACCGCCTTTCTGAGTGTAGTCGCTGTCCTCTCCGTAATACTCGCTGTGCAGCTTTTCCCCGGATCGGTAAGCAGCGGACGCAACAGCGGATTGCCCTGCACTGCGTTTTATCTGGGTAACATGGAAGTGAAATAGTGCGATACTTATCCCTTTCCTTTCTGGCTTTCTTGATTGTGTGTATTGACTGCCTCCATCAACAAAGCCCTGACTTCCGGCAAGGTAAAAACCTTTTCCGTAAAAGCGTAGAACTCCGTTTCGCTCAAAGCCTTTACCAGCGGTGCAATGCTCTCCACGGCAGCCCCTCTGGTAATGAGGCGGTGCGCCCGTTTCTTCCTGTCTCCCTTCTCATAATAGGATTTTCGGTTTTCCAGCCGCTGGAGCCTGCTGCGCTCCTGCGCCAACTTCTTTTCTGCGTCTGCGATCTCCTGTTTCAGTTTTTCGGTTGTTGGCATCGTAGATTCCTCCTTTATTTGCAGATAAAAAATACCGCCTGTCTTTCGGACAAGCGGTAAAATTTGCGTGTTGAGTTTTAGGCTTTGGATGGGAAACTGTCTGTGCAAACAGATTGTTTCCCATCCAAAGCGGGTAGGGATAGCCGCATAAGCGGCGCAAGGGGTGCAGCCCCTTGTACGGAACGCAGTGACGCAAAACAGCCCGGACTTCCATCGTCCGGGCTGTTTGCCTCGCAGAGCGCACGCATACAGGGTTTACCCTGTATAGAAGTGCGCCCTTAGTCCCTAAGGGCTTTTCGAGATTCCTAATAATCATTGCTTTTTCGAATTTCATCGCATAATCGGGATAGTCGTTCTTCGGCTGTACGCTTTTTCAATTCACATTCCCAGACTACAATCACCTTCCAACTGTCAGCCTCCAGTTTTTGTTGATTTTCTGCATCCCGCTGGATGTTTCGTTCAATTTTGGGCTTCCAGTATTCTTGATTGGAACGAGGAAGTCTGGAGCGGGAGCAACCATGCATATGCCAGAAGCATCCGTTGACAAAAATGATAGTGTGGTATTTTGGCAGGACAATATCGGGCTTTCCCGGATAGCGTTTGTCATTTTTGCGGTAACGGAAACCGTGGCTGAATAGATATTTCCTTACGATTTCCTCCGGCTTGGTGTTGGTGCTGCGGATTCGAGACATATTTTCGCTGCGTTCAGCGGGAGTTTTGGTATCAGCCATTGGAAATCACCTCCATCTATACTCAGATGGTTTCCCCAGTGTAGTATGCACAGTCACCAGGCAATTTGATATTAGGAATCCAAAGTTGTGTTCCGTCCCACCCCTTGGCCTTATTGCCTGTAATTTTGTACATGGTAAGTACCAGATCATCGGGATAGGTATCGCCCAGATTGCGGTCGGTGGGAGAAAGCAAAGTGCCGGTTCCCTTACCAATATCTCTATTTCTGCGGACGATCAGCTTTCCTTGAGCTGTCGGGTCGGTAGCCAACAGCGTGTTGACAAAACCAATAAAGGCTTTTGCATTCCAATCGTCTGCTGTTTCAGAATCAAGCTGCTCCATAACCTTTTTAATTAGTTTCAAACTAACAGTATACAAGTCATCCCCAAACGACTGAAGCAACATATCAATGGATGCAACATCCTTATTCACAGGATAAAACGGGAAATAGTTGACTCCACCTGAATAGATTCCAACAGCTTTTTTGTCCAGCACATTTTTTCTGGTGGGCTTCAGGCCAGTAGGATAGAAAATCTTAATGTCACATCCGTTGCTGGAGTTTTCAATCTGCTTGATGATACTGTTGTTAGTTCTGTTAATATCAGAGAACAACTTGAACAGTTTCGGTGGCATGAATACACGGAGCAGGCAGGGATCACGGTCATAGCCAAACATTCTTGCATGTTGCCACATAGTATCAGCTTGCGGACTTTTTGCAACACGGCAATAGTAAATTGTTTGGAGCTGCGGGAAAGTCACTCCACGGCCTAAACTGTTGCCTCCAACAATAACATTGATGCCTTTTTCATACTGCGTATTTTCATCATAAGATACGATAGAGTTCAGCATTAGAATACCGATTTTATCCTCCTGAAGCTGCTCTGCTATAAAGCCATAAATCTGCTCAAACGGCAGAATGTCCGTTTTTGTTTCTCTCAATGACTCATAGGCGCGTTCAAATGCCTCTCTCGTTTCCGCCTCGTTATGGGAATGAGAAATTTCATTCAAATAGTTCCCGATTTTATTTGCAAAACAGGAATGCTGGCTGGTTTTCATGCTCGGATGAATTAGAAAATTACAGACCGTTCCACCGTTCAGCATAATATGACCGGAGGAAATCAAATGCATGATCAACGCAGTTTTTAGTCCATTTTCTGGAAATTCATCGTCATTCAAAAGTTCTTCGGCTTCATCATTGTCTGTAAGAATAACCTGTTTCGGTGGTTCCGGTGGAAAAAAGAAATCCCCTCCCATATAACCCTTGCCCGGCCTAAAATAATAGATAAAATAGGGTTTCCAACCGCTTTTGGCTGTTTGCAGAAGAATAGACTGCGGTGTACCGGTTACTTGCATATAAATACTACTGGAAGTTGTTTTCTTGATGGCTTCCAAATTTTTATTGATGGTACTTTGCTTATTTCTATTCACCTGAGTGTTCAGACTGGCAGCATCGGCCTCATCATCTACAATAAACAGCGGATTACCGGCGCAGAAATTGGTTGAAGAGAAATTGTTTTTCCACTGCTTCAGCACAGAAGTATTCTTTTTCAAAACAATTACTGCGGGTTTGTGCAGATTGTTCTGAACAAATTTTAGGTAATCATTTTCATCGCAAACGCAGAAATCACAAAGATCCCGTTGCGCTCTTTGATAGGTCTGCTGTTGTAGCAGAATATTGTCTGTTGTCAGCAGAACAAAATTCATAAAACTTTCATCAGCAGCAGCACACATAAGTCCAAACATATGGCTCGTTTTACCGCTTTGAACATCACCCACTAACAGGCTTACAACATGATCAGTAAAAGAAAAATTGGAAATGTACTGCGGAACTATATCCTCAACTGTTTTATGGATTGCATCTGCAAGAGCAGGGTTTCCTTTGCCGCGGATTCTATCTAAATAAGATTGCAAGTAACTCATTGTCCCACCCCAAAATCAAGAAACCAGATTCCCGGTATGGTTGTCTTTGTAAGTGCAAATGAATTGCGCCCATAACGCCTCAGCGTATCTGCGGTAACCGGATTACCGACGGCCAGTACACCTGCGTTTTCCAAGCGCCCTTTCAGCCATTTCCCAAGAATTTTCAAATCGCCTTCTGAACGGAAATTTTTGCTGTAATCACCGCTGACCTTACACTTAAATGACCATCCATCATCGGTAATAACTGTGAAAACTGCATTATCGGTTTGGCTTTGCGGATATCCAGGCTGACTTGTCACATTTTTGGGTACAATCAGCTCAACTTCGTACCAATGTCGTGGTTTGACAAGACCGTTTTTGGATTCTCTGCCTTTTCCAAAAAATGCATTCAAGTTGCTTTGCGGAGACACTTCATATGGTTTAATGGGTATTTCAAAAGAAATGTCTGTTTTCGCATTTATTGCTTTTGCAAGATTCTGAGGAGCCACTTTCTCAACAAATTCGTGTCCATCCAGCAGTGCATTTTCATTATTGAATGTGTCAATTTCCAACTCGGCAATGTTTCTTGTAGAGGTTTGCATAAGCTGACGGATGAACGCGTTTATCTGTTTAGCAGATACCTCATCGTTCAATAAAACAGAACTCTCATACATACGAACGCCGCCATCTACAATGCTGCTTAGGTTGTTCGATCCTACAATTCCTGCAAACGGACCAGTAGCATTGCTATAAGAATACAGTTTTCCGTGATAGCGGAAAGCATTGACAAGCCGGACGCCACCCATCTGATTACCCGCCAAGAAATCATTTAGGTGCATTGCCGCATCGTACTGTACTTTGGTAAAATGGTCAAAATAATGCATCCCGATAATGAGGTTCAATGTGCGAATATTGCTGTTCAATTCGATAGTTTTTTGCAACTCAATCAATGAATCGGCAGACACATAACCTACGGCAATATCTAATTTTGAAGTTTTCGGGAGCAGGCTGTAGAACGCCTCCGCGAATGTTTTGTTTCCAGTCTTCATCGGAGGATAGTTGGAAAACAAAAAATCCATACTCTGTCCCCCTTAGTTCATTTGTAATGTTACATACTCAAGTCTTTGCTTAACCGTCATGGCTTTCATCTTCTCGTATTCCGGCAGCAAATCGACAGGGGTATATTTCCCTGTAAACAAGGGGAGTAAGCGCTTAGCAACAGCCCGCACACCCACAGGAGGAACAGCGTTGCCGATTTGTCTGCGTACTTCCGTGACGCTGCCTTCAAAAATAAAATCGTCAGGGAAAGACTGCAGCCGTGCACGCTCTCTGTTAGTCAGAGGACGAGGTTCAGGATAGTGATATCCCCATGTCCCGCCGCCACCAGCAGCAATAATTGTCTTAGCTGGCTCATCTCTCTTGATTCTGCGGTAAACATGGCTAATCATGCCCTTAACATACAGTGGATTATCCTTTGGAATATCCGTGAAGTTGCCGCCCTCGGGAATTAGTTCAAGAACCTTCCGTGTCTTTTCCTTGATGTTGATATGCTCGTTATTAGTAGGAACCTTTTCAACACCCTCCAGCGCTTCGCCTGCTGTCACATAAGGAAGTGTACCGTTCGGGCCATGAGAAGGCTTGGGATGAACAAAGTCAAATCCCGTATCAATTCTGACACCGACAAAGAGGACACGCTCTCTGAACTGTGGCACGCCGTATTCCGCAAAGTTATACAGATGGGGCTTTACCACATAGCCGGGAGCGATGCTTTCGAAGTCTTTGATAATGGTGTCAATGGCCCTCCCGTTATTGGCCGTAATTAGCCCCTTAACATTCTCAGCAACAAACGCTTTCGGTTTCTTTGCATCAACAAATTCTGCAAAATGTCTGAACAGACCGCCACGGGTGCCGTTCAGACCGGGCTGTTTCCAGATAATAGAGAAGTCCTGACACGGAAAACCACCCAGAACAATGTCACATTCTGGGATGGTGGTGTCGGTGTAAGGATCTATCTTGGTAATATCCTTATAGTGAATAACATCGCCGAAATTGGCGGCAAAGGATTTGCACGCCCATTCTGCAAAATCGTTAGCCCATATTGTTTCATATCCTTCCATGTGAAAGCCATAGTCAAGGCCTCCACAGCCGGAAAAGATAGAAACAATTCTCGGCTTTCTTAAAGTCTCATTGGTATTTCCCACTTTTAGTACCCTCCATTAGAATCCTTTACATGAAGGTGTACTTTCCTGTAAATAGATACACCTTTCCACAATATTTTTATTATACCTCTTTTAACAGAAAAAGTCTATCAGTAAAATTCCTTTTTCGCTATTAGGCAAACAACTACAAGTTATCTAAATCTCCTACAAAAAAGTACACATTCCTGTAAAAACACCCCCTTTACAACAACTTGGCTTTTTCGTAAATCTCTGCCCGGTAACGGAAGGTAGCAAGGGGCATCCCACATTCCTTTGCTGCTGCCGTCCCGGTGATTTCTCCCATTTTCCAACGCTGGTAAACGGAGTGGAAATTCTCGGGTAGCGGTTTGGGCGGCCGCCCAAACCGAATGCCCTTGGCTTTTGCCGCAGCAATACCCTCAGCCTGCCGCTGCCGGATGTTGGTGCGCTCGTTCTCTGCCACAAAAGACAGCACTTG
>UMLF01068551.1_pt1 | contig 27016 bp, 7 predicted proteins | sample 1966501 | NCBI WGS metagenome assembly UMLF01 (sample SAMEA4836194, study PRJEB28245) | human gut metagenome | biome: gut microbiome; material: fecal sample | place: Denmark | collected 2008 | reverse complement strand
TACACCCGTAATATTCCCGGTTCCCAGGGTCGCGGCCAAAGCCGTACAAAAAGACTGAAACTGAGACATGGAATGGGGATCATGGACCTCTTGTCTCTTTTTTCCAAAAATCTGTCCCAGTGTCTTTCCCATCCAGGTCTTGATTCCGGTGAACTGAAAGGCGCCTGTCCTTACAGTAAACAGTACACCCACGGCCAAAAAGATCAATAGCATCCCTCTGCCCCAGATAAATCCGTGAAGTATATCATTGAACTGCCGGATATATGTCAGCATAACCCGCTCCCAAACATAAAGTCATTCCTATATATATGAAAAAATTTTACGGGTATTCCCAGTCTGCACAAGCTTCTTCTAATATCATAAAACGAGCTGTATGCGTTAAAAGGCGAACCAGAAACCATCTGATTCGCCTTTATCTAAAATGCCTATTTCGTTATTTTATTTTAGCAGACTTGCGCCCTGACCACTTTGTATATATCCTCGTACCGTCAAAAGTTTTGTATGCACGTATCCTTACATAGTATTTTTTTCTGCGGGTCAGCTTTTTCATCACCTTTTGCGTCTTTGTTCCTGCTATTGTAAGAGTCTTTGTTTTTCCTTTTTTGTTAAATGCTGCATTTCTCGCATACTGAATCTGGTATCCCTCTGCTTGCGCAAGCTTAGACCACTTTAATAATAGCTGTTTTTTCTTTTTGCTCTTGACACTCTTCACTGTCACCTTATTTTGCCGGAAACTTGCCTTAGCCTCTGTAATTTCTGCTCTCCTTACAGCAGCTTCAGCCTCAGCTTTTGCTTCCTGAGCCTGTTTCAGCGCTTCCTGTGCTTTCTCCTGTAAACGCTTCAGTTCCTCATTTGCTGCCTGGTTTTTATTCTGCTCTTCTTTCAGCGCTTCCTGAGCCGCTTTTGCGGAGGCTTCCGCCTGCGCAGCCAGCCTATTTGCGGCATCCGCCAGCTTCTCGCTTTCTTCCACGGCTTTCTGGGCTGCTTTTAGAATCTCCTCGTTTTCCTCAAGTTTGCTTAAAGCATCTTCAAGGGCAGCCTTGCTTTCCTGAGCCAGCTGGTTAGCCTCCTGGGCAACCATCTCGGCCGCCTCTGCTTTCTGCTGCGCCGCAAGAAGCTGCTTTTCAAAATCAGAAGTATCTATCTCGAGGGAGACAACCGCTTTCATCAAACGCTCTACGGATTTCTGCACAAGTTCCACAGATGCATCTTGTGTTTCCAGAATAGTTTTTGCCTCATCGTACGCTTTTGTAAATTCCTCCGCACTGTTTTTACTATAAAGACTCAAATCTATATTCTCATAGGCATTACATAAAATTGTGAGTATTTTTCGAACCACCTCTGACTGGTCAATTTGTGGGTTATCGTCCTTCTCAATGATGGTGAGTGTCGGTGCGTTTTCACCAGAGCCGCTCACATAGAATCCTGAAATAACTGTCTGCAATCGGAACATAGCATAAGTGGCATTCTCATCCTGCAAAACTTCCCTGATCATTTCAGTTACATCAAAAGTCTTCTTACCAAGGTCACTTGCACAAATCCATTCCTTGGAGAAAACCGTAGCCTCCTTAGAGTAATCATTATTTTTTGCAGGATAAGTAGACGCATTTTCAAGAGTAATATCTGCGAGATTCTGATCCACCGCAAAAAGTCCCGCTTTTGTTTTTGCGGTACCAAGATTTCCATTTACCCGTTCCACATGAATGCTTAGCGTTGCTTCTATGGAGTCCGGATCCATACTTTTCCATTCATCAGATAGCTTAAACGCCAGAAATCCTATTCTGGTGCTACCCAACGCGGAACCGCCCGTTGCTGTCTCATTGTCTATATAAGCGGCTGCATTACTACTTCCCTCCGGACTCTTATCTCCTGTCATTGCAATTAAAAATGTACCGTCGCTTTCCGTTTGGACCCCTGAGGCTCCAAATACTACTTCCGGATCATTCCAGTGAGCATAGACCGTCATATTCTGGGTTACTACATCTGAGGGTTCCAATTTCCTTCCACCCTCCAACTGGGTAAACCAACCAAGAAATTCAGAACCTGCTTTTACCGGAACCGGAAGTTCTCCTATCTTTTCTCCTGCTTGTATATCCAAAGATGATACAGGTGACTTTCCACCATTGGCATCCAGCTTAATTGTGTAGATTGTTATCTGGGAATCCTTCTCCCAGTGGGCGTAAAGGGTCATATGGTCTGTAATCACAGTATCTTCTGTAATTTCATTTCCACCTTCCGCTTCGGTATACCATCCTTTAAAAATATGATAGTCTCTTTCAGGAACAGGAAGTTCGCCAATGCTACTTCCTTCTTTGACAAAAACAGATGTTGTTGATACTTCCCCTCCATTTGCATCAAAGCTAACCGTATATTGAACGGGCTGTTCACCGGAAGCATTTGTCCAAACGGTCATACCGGTAGACATACTTTCCCCGTTCCCATCACCCCGGTTATTAGAAGCATAAAATGGGACTGCCTGAAGTTTCGCAGGAACGATCTCTGTGCCGGTATGATAGGTTACATCTCCTGTAATCTCCACCACACCGTTTAAAAGATCCGGGTTGTACTTTGCCACTAATTCCGTATCACGTGGAATGATCACGTTTCTTGGGTCAAAGTTGGAAATCGATTCGTTAAGCTGTACATTTCCGGCCTTTTCTACTGCGTAAACAATCGGCCCTCTTTCGATAACAATTTTTCCGGCATTGGTTGTTACATTGGGATTTGCCTCCGTTTTTCTGATTTCCATGGGCATATCGATCTGAATCTTATCCCCTTCCATCCACTCTCTTGTAATTTTCACATAACCTTTGTTTGTTTTTTCGGATACTTCCTCACCGTTGACTTTAATCGTCACATTTTTATTATCTTGCTCATTTACCCATCCCGGTATACGCAGATTCATGGTAAACGTCTTTGACACTTTCGGAGAAACGGAAATCGTAACTGCCCCATCCCAAGGATATGCGGTTTGCTGGCTTAATACAACTTCTGTACCATCTACCTTCAGTGTCCCTTCACTTCCAATATATAAATTTACAAATATATTGTCCTTGTGAATTGTGTACATATACTCACTGAGTTTTGCAATGGTACGCATTAAATTTGGAGGACAACATGCACAATTAAACCAATCCTGACGCTGTACGCCGCCATACATGCCTCCATCTGTTGAACCTCCTTTTTTGGGAATCTCAAGCTTATTGGCATAGTAGAATTTATTTCCTTCCAGATTCGTCCCTACCAGTACTCCATTATACAGGGCACGTTCCATCACATCTACATATTTCGTATCCTCCTTAACCAGATTCATTCTCTGATTCCAATTTGTAAGGGCAATAGAAGCACAAATCTCATTATAGGAATCATTATTTGGAAGCTCATAGTCCGCTCCAAAATCTTCCCCGTGAGATGCCACCCCAATTCCTCCTGTAATGTACGTTTTTCTGTTCGCAACAGAATCCCAGATCGTGTCTAAGATGTTCATGTACGCTGTCTTATCCGGGTCGTCATCCGGCAACAGCCGCGCAACATCCGTAGCACCTGTATATAAATAAGTGGCGCGCACGGCATGTCCAACTGCATTTGTCTCTTCCGTAAATGGCTTAGCATCCTGAGAGTACTCTCTTACTCCATCTGTATAGCCGCAATAGCCGCTTTCCCGCAGGGTGTAATCTTCTCCCCGGCGATCAATTAAAAGTTTTGCAGTATCTATATACTTTTGTCCTGTCCCTTTCCCTTCATATTCCTCTACCAAAGTAGCGAATTTGACCAATGCCAGTTCGATCTCTTCGTGTCCCGGGACCTCATGACGGGTTCCATTGGGCCCAAAGCGCTCTACAATATGATCTGCAAATCTTCTTCCTGCCACATATAATCTATAATCGGGATCCCCAATTCCTTCTCTGTAACGGGTATATGCAACAACAGACTCCAGGAAATGGCCTGCCACATACATTTCATGATTATTAAAATTTCTCCAGCGGTGGGTTCCCGGCGCGCGGCCTCCTTCATATTTTTGAGAGCGTAAGGTAAAAAATGTATTAATATACCCGTCTGCATACTGTACTTTTTCTATTTTCTGAATCCAACGCTCCAGTGTATCCTCCAGATTTTTTTTCTGTTTTGCCATTTCTTCACTGTCATCATCAGCCAGATCGGATAGGGTATAAGAGATTGCTTCCAGTGTTTTATAAATGTCGGTATCCTGGAATACCAGGCCGCTGAATTCCTTATAGGGCTCTCCATTTAATTTTTTTATTGCATTGTCAAAGTTAGGCTCTCCTCCAGAAGACAAACCAATTCTGTAGATGGCCGCATTTAAAGAATTTACCGCATTTACCTTCTGCTTTGGCGACCAAAATTGATCCGTCAATTTTACATTTTCGAACGTAACGGTACTATTTGCATCTGAAACGACTGCCGGCTTGTTTACCTTCACCTTGGCAATGGCCTCCAGTTCACTATTTGCAACCTTACCTTTTACTTCGAATTCTCCTTCCTGTGCATAATCATCCGGATCTACCTCTTCCCATTCCACTGGCATCAGCGCAGAATCAAAGGTTTCCGCAAAGTCAAAATCAGGCTTTGTAGCGCTTTTCAGACTTGGCGTCGGGTCGTCAAAAGTAATGCCATTTGCCACTACGGTATCCGGCAGTATAGGCGCTTTTCCTAATACCGTTGAGGTAACATAAGTTTCCACACTGGTAATCTTCTCCACGTCAACTGTAAAGCTTGTTGTTCTGATTATCGGTGTGCCATGATCATCGTAGGTCATTTTTAGCTGCAATGTCCCTTTTCCTTCTTTTAAAGCTTTTACTTGGGCCTCTGCCTGATTTTTTCCGGCTACCACTTGTAAAATCTCTGCTGAATCCTCCGGCACGCTCCATTCATATGAAAAGGGTCCCGGAAAACTTTCCGGTACACTAACTCCATAGTAAGTAGATGTTTCGCTGGCGATCATCTGATTTTTGCCTGTAATCTCTGCCGCTACAAACTCGTTGCTGATTTCCTTTCCATATACTTCCCACTCACCGATACCAATACCGCCGTTAACTGTGGATGCGACAGGACGATTGATCAAAAGACGCAATTTCGTAGTTTTTACCGGCTGTTCAAATAGAATACCGTTCCAAATGCGATTGGCACCCTGCACTCCTTCTCCATTAACACCCACGACAGATACTTTTTCACCGGACTCGTTTTCCATTTGAGTGATTTCTGCCCAGTCATTTGTATTGTAATCAAAGTACTGTACCGTGCAGTCCTGGGGATACAATACTCCATCACCGCTAGATGTACCTGCCTGTTCATCATCTGCCCACCACATAATACGCATACTGGAGATATCATATGGTTCATCCCAGCTAAGAATTACCGGCTGCGGATATGCAAGATCTCCCTCTTTTTTCCAAGTATTCCACGAGGTTTTGGAATTCGTTGCCAGAGACATATCGTTGATATTCTTTGCATCTGTATCGGTATTTGTATACTCCACAAATACTTCGGCTTTTGGCGAGATATTTAATCCTTCCGCAATCTCACCCTTTACCTCCTGTCCAAATACCTGCCACTCACCAATCCCGATACCACTCTGTGCAGAGGCACCCTCTGGCCTGTTCACATATAAACGCAATTTTTTCGTCTTAATTGTCTGTCTAAAGGTGACCCCATTCCAGTAACGATTTTTTCCCAAAGTATACTCTGCCGGATCTTCCGACATCAGCTCTTCCGCGCCAAATCGCACTCCTACAGTATCTGCTGTTTCCCCTGTTTCGTTGACCATTCCCGAGATAGCTACCCACTTTCCAAGCTCCTCATCATAATACTCTGCTGTGCAACTTTCCGGGAATAATACTCCATCTGTAGGGTCTCCCACCTTGGCATCGTCCGCCCACCACATGATTTTCATACTGGATAGTTCCTGAAGCTTATCCCATTCCATCGTAACCGGATACGGATATTCTAAATTTGCATTTTTGCACCAGCTATTCCATGTAGAAGACGATTCATCCGTAGCAAGCTGGTTATCATTTACCTTTTCCGTTGAAGTGTCCTGATTAGAAAATGTTGCATTGACAACAGCATTTAAAGCAACATTTTCACCTGTCCCCAAATCTTGTGGAGCTTTTCCGCCAAATACTTCCCATTCACTGATACCGACTCCATTGTCGCCCGATCCGCTTCGCTCTATTTTTAAACGCAATTTCTTGGTTTTTACCGGAGTTTTAAATGTCACTGTATTCCACTGCTGATTGCTTCCGTTTAAGCCATTACCATCGCTTGGGTTATATTTTACTCCTACAGATTCCACTTCCTGATTATCCTCGTTTACCATATCTGTAATAGGAGTCCATTCCCCTTTCTCATCCAGATACTCTACCTCGCATTTGCTCGGGAAGGTTACCCCCTCATTGCCTGTGATGTTCGCGTTATCGGCCCACCAAACCACACGCATCCCACTTATCACATAATCCTCATCCCATTCCAGCCATACAGGTGTCGGGTAATCCGTTCCGCCTTTCTTCCACGTATTCCATGTAGTACTGGAATTTGTAGCCAGATACCCATTGTTCACATTGCTGGCGCTCGTTCCGGTGTTAGTATAGTCAGCACCTGCCACAGCTTTTAGGGCAATATTCTCCCCCAGAACAGTCTCCGATGCCTCTGCTTTTGTTGTGTCAGCAGGGATTACCGGAAGTGCCGTGACAGCAAGTGCAGCACTCAGCACATATGCCACAATTTTTTTTGCCTTCATGTTTCCATCCTCCTCTTAACTTAATGTCTGATATGTATCTGTTTTCTCTTAAACAGAAAACAGTTCATGATAATTTTGATAATAACATTAAATACGGAGGATGTCATAAAATGAACGCCATATCAAAAAAACATCCGAAAAGTGCACAAAAAAATCCCTGTTTTCAATCCTTTTCGCTGATATTACCTGTTTATTTTCCGGATCTCTGTTCCCAACTCTTTACAATTTTGTTTAAAATACCGATTTTTTCTTTTCATTATTTTTTCTATTCCGCGCTCTTTCATTCCATCTGCCAAACGTTGATACTCCTGCTCAAATTGATGCGAAGAATCTGCAAGCAATACGGCTAATAATTGTTTTTTTTCAAACTCCTCCAGTTCCTCTTCCCATGAGGTAAGCTCCATATCACCGGCACAATCGTCTTCCATATTACTGATCGGATCAAAATCAAACCTTACTGTTTTTTGATGCATTCCAAATTTGCATTTCAACATTTCTGTGTAATATACGTTTGTATCTCTGTCAGGAGCTTCCACCTGATAATATTCCCAATTCATGTTAATAAACGCAAACCAAACGCCCATTCCGGTCTCTTCAAGATGTTCTCTACCCTCTCTTCCTTTTTCAGTCAAACGTACCAATCCATCTTCCGTTAACTCATAATCCTGCCCCGCCACTCCATAGTTACACTGAAGCATCCCTTCTTCACTGGTCATATAATCCAGCCATACCGCAATTTTTTCCGGATACTGACAATCTTTTGAAATAAACGTACTTAACCAATAATTACCAGAATATGTATTTTTCTCCAATATTGGTAACGATCCGTCATCTGATAATATAGGACCTACAGAAACCCATTCTCTTGTCTTGTCCCCCAATGCGTCAAACCCAATATTTGCCATATTACCGATAAAACAAAGTACTCTGTCCTCATGAATTAATTCCTTTATCTGCTCATTTTCCCATTTAAGCTGCTCGGAAGATGCATACCCACGCCGAAAAAGAGTATTGGCAAACTGTAGTGCGGATTTTGCCTGAGGCTGTAGAAGTCTTTCGTAGTAGTTCCCATTCTCATCCACATATTCCGCTCCAAAAGAGTTTAGTAGTGTCTGCAAGGAACTTGCATAAATACTATCAAAGGAGCCCTCTCCATCAACCAGGCAGGGAATTACATTTTTACCGTTTACTTTCATCTTCTGTTTTGATACCGAATTCAGAACATGAAGTACTTTTTTCTGGGTTGTTACGTCCTCCATGGAAAAACCTGCCTGCTTTAAAAGCTTCTCATTCCAAAGAATTGCATTTGGATTTCCATAGTCCATAACCAGATCCCAATAGGTACTGCAAGAGGGATAGATTTTCCTGTTATCCGGTGATTTCATATGAGAAGGCAGGGCATACCATCCCCCGTCTCTTATCATTAACTGTTCTTTGATATCCTGTGGAAATTTCTTTAATAAATGAGACTCAGGGAGATATTTTTTCAAAAATTCTTCCAGATTCCATACTTTACCGGAGTCTACCAACTTACTGATTGTCTGTTGATCTGTAACGGTAATTACATCTGGCAGTTCATCGTTTACGAGACATATAGATAACTTCGTTGCAGCATTTTTCTGAGGAATATCATATCGAAACTTAAGTCCCGTAGCCTCTGAGATCTTATGCGTAATGGTCCCCTCTTTCTCCGACCATTCAGGAGGAGTCCAAAAAGAAATATCAGAAAACCATAATACTTCATCATAGGAAGAAGTCTTTTGATTACATCCCGCAACTATCAAAAGCAAACATATGACTATCCATATAAAAACACTTTTTTTCATAGCTCCTCCCCGACAGGCAGTATCATAGTCACAGAGGTTCCGGCTTCAGGAGCACTTTCTACTTTAATGGTAGCCTCATCACCATAATACAACTCCAGACGTCGGCATACGTTTTCAAGACCGATACTGTTATCTTCCGCATCCGTTTTTATAGCTGACAATTTTTTTCGAAGCTTTTGCAAATATTCCTCTGCCATTCCGCATCCGTTGTCCTGAATTTTGCACTTCATTCTCTCTGCCCCATACTTTTTTATCTCAATTTTGATAAAACCTTTTCCTAAATGAGGCTCACATCCATGAAAAACAGCATTCTCTACAATGGGCTGCAATAATAATTTGATAATCCCCTTGTCCATTACTTCCTCATCCCAATATAACTCTATTGATATTCTTCCACTAAATCGATATTCAATAATTCTGGCATATTTACGGATATATTCCAGCTCCTGCCTTACAGCCACCCAATCTCCACCTTTAACCGCGTAACGAAAAATTTCGGAAAGATTAGATGTGATCTCCGCTACATCATCCGCTCCGTGATATAACGCCAGGCCGCAGATACACTCAAAAGTATTATACAAAAAGTGTGGATTTATCTGATTGCGATAAGCCAGTATTTCCATTTGCTTTTGCGATAGTTTCATCTGATACATTTTATTTCTGGATTCTTCAATCCTCTGATTCAGTGCTTTCTGTTCATCCAACATTTGATTCAGATTTTCTGCCAACAAGCCAATTTCATTTCTCCTCATAGGCTCCAATCGTTCTTCCGTATGTTCTGTATGCGCCTTAACGAACAAATCAATTAATTGAATGGGCTTGATCATATAAAAATAGCAAAAAAGCGCCCACATAATCTGCATCAATCCAGCTATCAAAAAAGTTATGATCACAAAGCGATTTAAAATACCCGTATCTCCCCAAAGTTGTGAAGTGGGAATCCTGCATTCCAACTCCCATCTTAATTCTGGTATTTGCATTCGGGCTACGTAATCAGATTCATCAGTTTGTTCGTTTCTGTTCTCTCCAAGAACCGCTGCTTCCATACCATTGGTATCCTTTAAAATCACTTGTGTATCTTCTGTAATCTGACTTTGCCCCAGGCAATCAAAAAAAATGTCTGTGGATATGGCAACCGCTGACGTACCAATTTTTTCATCATAAACTGCAGTGTTAAGATTATAAATTGGATAATATAAGACCACATAATATTGGTCCGTTTCCTTTTTCTTCTTTACATTTGTAATCCTGATTCGATCTAATGTCTTTGCACAGAAGTTTATTTCTTTTCCAATCCCATTATCCGCAACCTTCTGCCCTTTCAAGTCAAACAATGCAACTCCAATCATAGATTCTTGTATCATATGATGGTTTAAAAATACATTTTGAAGACTCTCATACATTTGCAGTCTTTGCAGTTCATCTGCCTGTATATATTCAACTACAGTAGGAGTATAAGACATAGCTGTTATCTGGTTTTTTAAATTATGATAATATCGCTCAATCATGGAAGATGTCTGCTGCATCAATACGTGATTGGAATGAATGGTGTTCTGGCGCATACCATGTCTTCCCACATAAGTCACTGTAAAACCCGCCAGCGCCAAAAACAGTAATGTAAACGTAGTAAATACCAAAAGCTGAGCCATCAGGCTGTTTTTTTCAATTTTCTTCATACTTTTTATCACGATATGTTCTCATGGAACATCCTTCGTACTTTCGAAACAATCGTCCCAAATAGCCACAATCTTTATATCCTGTTTTTAATGCGATTTCCGTTATACTTAAATGGCTGTATATCAACAGTTCTTTTACTTTATCAATGCGAATACGATTTACATATTCCACAAATGTGCAGCCTACTTCCTGATGAAACAACTTACTTAAATGGCTGGATCCAACATACATCTTCTGAGCCACCCTGGCCAGAGATAAATCAGATTCTTGGTAATGTCCTTCCAAATATTGTAAGGTCTTTTGGATAATTGAACTGTACTTTTCAGAAGGCTTTTTATTTTCTCTTTCCTCTTTCGGAATAAGTTCTTTTTGTTGCTCGGTCATAGCTTCCCAAGCCGACTTATTTCTGGCTGCAATTTTCTCCTCCTCTAAAGCTTCTTGCAGCCTTATCAATACATCCTCTAAGTCCTCTTTTTTTACCTTCTTCAGCAAATAACCAAAGACTCCATAGACAATCGCTTTTTTTGCATACTCAAATTCCCCATAGCCGCTAATTAGCACCACTTTTACAGGCAGAGCTTCCTCTTTTACTTTTTCAATCAAACCCATCCCGTCAATTCCTGGCATACGAATATCAGAAAAGACCACATCCACTCTTCCTGAACGAATCAAGCGCAATGCTTCTAAACCATCATGTGCCTCCTCCGTAACGATAAATCCATACTTTTGCCAATTTACCAGTTTTTTTAACCCGAAAATTGTCCATGGTTCATCATCTGCAATTAAAACCCGGTACATAAATTCCCCCTATTTTATCTGCTAACCTTAATCCCTATTATTAAGTTTAACATGTTTTTTTTTAATCAACAATCCTGAATCTATGATACTTTTGGGACAATAACATCCCATTTTTATACTTATCTGATTCTACGATTCCATTTTCTTCGATCCATCAATTTGCAAAACAAAACTGCCACTCCTGTACTTACCATGGTGGCCACAATCCCGGGCCCGACGATGGCGGTGGGACTTACACTTCCATACTGACTCCGATAGGCAATAATATTTACCGGAATCAGCTGCAATGATGAGATATTAATAATCAAAAACGTACACATCTCGTTGCTGGCAAATCCCTTCCTTCGCGCCGGACCCGGCATCTTTCCATTCCTTCTGTCCTCCTCCAGCTTTCCCAGCTCTTCCATGGCCCGCAACCCTGCCGGCGTGGCTGCCCAACCCAACCCCAAAAAATTAGCGATCATATTAGTGGTGATATGCTCCCACGCACCGTGCCCCTTCGGAAGACTGGGGAATAGAAATCTGACCAGAGGACGGATTTTTCTGGTCAAACTCCCAATCAGCCCGCTGTCCTTGGCCACTTCCATAAATCCCACCCACAAAGACATAACCCCCACCATGGTAATACACAAGGTTACGGCCTCCTTGGCAGAATTTAAGGCTTCCTCCCCCACTGCCTGCATGTTACCCGTCACAGCGCCATATAAAATTCCTACAATAATCATTCCACCCCAAAGATAATTCATCCGTTCACCCCCCCTGACATCTTATGTGTCAAGGAGCAAACTTATGAGGGGCAGTTGAAAAGTAACTCCTTCTCAACTGCCCCTCATCTCGTCTGTTTCCAGAAAATCCCTAATTCTGATTATTTAATGGTCACTTTCTGAACTGCGCTGCATGCGCCGTATACACGTTTTCCATCAATCATGCGGAAAGAACGTACCTTAAAGCGGAATGTCTTACCTTTTTTCCTCTTCTTACTCACAAATTTGGTTCTTCCGTCCTCGTAAGTGGCAACCTTCTTATAGGAACCGCCAGATGCGCCATCTGCCCGGTACACCACAATTCCGTCTGAATATTTTACCTTTGCCCAGGTGATATACACCTTTCTTCCGTAAGTTTCCGTCAGCATAACCACCGGCTTTAAAACTTTCTTTGTACTCTTTACACTGGAGTAGATTCCATAGTAAGATTTGCTGCCTACCTGGCTGATTCCACGAACCTTATAATAATATTTCTTGGAGATATCCAGGTTTTTATCCCAATAAGAGGTTCCCGATACTGTGGCAATCGCCGTATAAGGACCATTCTTAGAGGTAGACCTGAAGATTCGGTAAACTTGCACATTCGGCACTTCATTCCAGGTCAGTTTATTCTTCTTATTCTTTTGTAAGATGCTCAGAGTAGGCGCCGCAATACGGGTTCTGCTCTTTACGGAGCCAGACAAAGCACTGCTGTTGGTCACGCCGTCTACAACTCTATTGGCACAAACCCGATAATAATAATTGGTTCCGCTAATCAGACCTGTTGCGTCTTTATATGTAAGTTCCTTCTGCGTCACAACCGGGGTGAAGGTCTTATTATCCGCAGAGCGATACAAGGTATAGCTCTCTGCCCCTGTGACCGCATTCCAGCTCACATTAATAGAAGAAGCTGTATCTGTCTTCGCCTTTAACCCCGTAGGAACAGCCAGATCTGTAAGATCTGTTTTTACCGTTACCGTTGCCACATCGCTGGCCAGAATCAGCCCGCTCGCCGGGACTCTGGTGCTGATCACATATTCTGTATTTTCCTTTAATCCTGTATAAGCCGTATTCGTTCCCCAGGCTCCATCCACGGTATCCGCAGATGCCTTAATAGAATACTCCTGTCCTGCAACCGCCGTTACCGTAATAGATGTGCTGGTCTTAGCAGTTACCACGGGTACCGCAGGAGTCGCAGGCTTATACAAATCCAGAATCTGAATATCGGAATCTTCACTAACTCCTTCCTGTCCCTTTCGGATCACCCGGATGTCCTTCAAAGGATCCAGCTCCTCCTTACTTAAATCCACGGTAGTAGCTGTGACAGCCATCCATGTGGTTCCACCGTCAATGGAATACTGCATTTGATCATCCACATTACTCAAAATACCGGTTGCAGCATCAAACTGTGCTGTCGGTGTCTCAGCTTTTGTAATTTCCGACTCACTCTCGGATTCACTTTCTGACTCACTCTCGGATTCGCTTTCCGACTCGCTCTCGGATTCGCTTTCTGACTCACTCTCAGATTCACCTTCCGATTCTGCTCTGTTTTCCCTTTGAAATTCGCTCCCCTCTTCCTCAAGCAAGACTTCTTGTTCTGTCTCCATCTCAGAAGTCTGCTCCGCAGCAGCTACAGCCATACCAGGGTTTACCGTGGTGACCGTCATACATGCTGTAAGGAGCAGCCCCATTGCTTTTACCTTTGATATTTTCATACAAACCTCCTTATCCGCTCCCTGCCATTTGCTTGTTTCTTATTAATTATAAAATATTATTAATATTTTTGCAATAGTTTTGTTATAATTTAGGAATTTTTTATACTTATCCTAATCAGACAAGCACTAATTTAAACAAACAAGAGACAACACCTTTGAAAGGCGCTGCCTCTTGTTCCTCTTGTCATTCTTGAAGTTCACGGTATCTTAAACTTTTTGTCCCATGATCCCCTGAAATGACCTCTTTATAACGATCCAGGCTCTCTTCCGGGACATAGACCAAACAATTTTTATTTACATGATCAAATGCGCAGCCACATTGAATGGTCTGGGCATTTTTATTTTTTAAATATACCTTGCGCAACAAACTGGTATGGGAAAACGCGCATACGGAAATCTGCTTTACTCCTGAACCCACGGTAAGTTTCGTAATCTTTGTGGCAGACAGAGCGTAGGGAGCAATGGAGGTAATCTTTCCTCCTATAGTCACCTCACCTTCTGCGCTTGGATAGGCAATTAACGTCTTGCCATCCTTGCTCAGAAGAAGATTATCTGCCCCCCGATAGCGACTGTTCCCGGAAGCTACGTGGAACGCAATTAAGTTGCGACATTTTACAAATGCCGTGGAAGAGATGTTGGATACAGACTTCGGTATGGTCACGGAACGAACGGAACTTACACCGTAAAACGCATTTGCCTCAATTCCTGTTACCCGATAAGAACGACCTTTTCTGGATACTACAGACGGTATTCTGACATCCGGTTCCAGATTTCGATTTCCCTGATTGTTGGCCACTACCACGCTTCCTTTGCTCTTCCTTCCGGCAGCCTTCATCACCTTGTAGTTGATTCCATCCACCTGGAAGCTTCTCTCCTCTATACGCAGTTTTTTCTTTGCCGCCTTTTTAATTTTTACCCTCTTTACTGCCTCCAGCTTATCTTTTCCTTTTGTTGCTGTGGCAATCAGCTTTACAGAACCTTTTTTCGCTCCTGTCAGCCTTCCCTCTTTGCTGAGAATGGCCTTGGTTGGCGTACAGTTATGGAGATTCACCTGGTATCCTTCGGGCACATTTAAAACGGTAACCTTTAGCTTTTCTCCCACCCGCACAGAAGAAGCGCTGACCTGGATCACCAAATTCCGGCGAATCCCTTTTACGGTTACTTTCTTATCTGATTTGATATCCGCAATGGTATAGACTCCATTTTCGTCCGCCCCAAGAACCGAACCATCCACATACACTTGAACCGGAGACTTTTCGTACCCATCTTTTAGTTCAAGACGGAACTTATAATCCTCTCCGTAGGCAATCCTTCCTGCCTCGTAGCCCTGCTGGGACAGTAAATAAAATCCTTCCTGGACCGGTAGTTCTACTTTATAATAAGATTTTTGTATTCCTGTTATCTCTATCTTTTGGTCCTGTGTAATATCAAAAATTGTGTAAACGCCATCAGAGCTTGAGAGTACCTTTCCGTTAGCTGTCACTACCGGAACAGACTTTTGATAATCCTCCTCTATGGTCAGCTTGAATTGATAGGAACCGCCGCTGACAACTGCATTGGCGTTATATCCATTTATTTCCTGGATCAGCCCACCCTCTATGGCCGGTAAAATTACCTTGTAAGTATTCTTTTGAACCTCCTGTACAGCCAGAGTGGTAGCCCTTGAGATTCCCATGTTTGTATCATATACATATACTCTGGGACTTTCCCCCTTCTGTGCCATTAAAGGACTTTCCCCTTGCAAAACCACCGGACTCTGATCCCGGTACTGCTCTGCCACCTGGAGTTTCAGATGCACAAAAGCACCTTCATCCACCAGATACTGTTTCTGATTGGGTACCTGGCTCCCTATTTCCGACAGTCCGGCTTCTGAACCATCTGCCATACAGGCCTCTATCTCCATCAGAGATACCCCTTCAGATGGCAATTGAACAGTCAGAACTTGTCTCGTTTCCAGATGAATGCTGTGATCCTCGGCCACGTTTGTAATCGCGTACACCTCTCCGGTTGGAAGCAGTTCTCTGGTCTGAGTTACACCGTATTCATCAGTATACGTATCCAGAACCGTCACTTCTGCCTGAAGCTGATCTCCATCCCGGTCTATACAGAAGCGGTAATCCTCTCCCGCCAAAACCTCATCCGCAGAAAGATAATTACCAAGCAGATCTGTGAATCCCAATCCCTGATTTCCATTTCTGAAAGTAATCCGGTACCTGGCCTCTCTGCTTTCACCTTCCGGGTCTTGACCGCTCTCAGATAATACTTCTGTCTCCACAGACTCTTGAGGAACCAGAATCACAGAGGGTTTTTGTTCCTCTGTCTCTTCACCTTTTCCCTCGAACTGCGGAAAAGCTTCTGTTTCCTCCTGTAAATGCTGCGATGACTCTGTCTCCTGGTCATTCGTTTCACTTTCCTCTTCGGTAAGGGTGGTTTCTGTCTCGGTGAAAACCATTTCCGTATCCTGAGTTTCCGGATGCAACAATTCAGATTCTGTTTCTTCCTCAGACAGCTTGGAATCTGCTTGCTCACCAATCATCTCCGTATCGTCGGAAATGGTCTCCATTCCCCCGATTTCAACGGTCTCTGTGCTGACAGCTTCTGTCTCTTCCGGGTTTGTCTCCACTGTTTCAGATATTTCTTCCCGGGTCTCCTGGCCCTCTGGTCCAAGCACTGTCACAGGCTCTATCGCCTTTCTCTCGCCATGATCAGCTGAAGTTTTTTCAGCCACAACGCCGGGAGCATTTGCCCCCGGCGTGTCAGCAGTTGCATTCATAGGAGAGCCATTTAACATCACGGCCGCAATCAGCATGACTGCCACCAGTGACTTTTCAATTTTTTTTAGCATAGATGCTCTCTCCCTTTCTAACCCAACTTATTATTTTATCTTGCGAACCTTTAACTGCTTGCTGATCTGTCCGTCATTGAAGATCTTCTTATACTCTTTATAGGACTTCTTCGGCACGTATACCACACACTTGTAATATACATCATCCACCACGCAGCTACAGCACAGGGATCTTGCCCTCTTGTTCTTAAAGGTAATCTTCTTTAACTTGTTGCAGTAAGCAAATGCACAAGAACCAACCTTCTTCACGTTCTTGTGAAGAACCACTTCCGTCACGTCTGTTTCCATAAACGCATACTCGCCGATGGTATGGATACCGCTTGGCGCTACAAACTTACCGGATGCGCTGGGATATGCGCGGATGGTGTTCTTGTATACCAGGCAGGCTCCGTCCTCGATGGTACGGAAGTACTGATTTCTCTTATGAATCGTAAACTTGGTCAGATTCTTACAGTCTAAGAATGCGGAACTGGAAACTGTATGCACATATCTCGGAATATTGACTTCCTGAATCTGCTTCATGTGGGAGAATGCTCCGGCTTCGATCTCGGTTACCTTATAGGTCTTGCCTTTGATCTTCACCTTATTCGGGATCGTCACTTTCTTGCCGATCAGCGCCACGTCCTGATTGGTTGCCACTCTTACCAGACCATCTCTGCTTCCTCTCGGCCCCAGGATAATCTCATAATACAGCTTTCCAACCTTATAGGTTCCGTCCGTCTTTCTAAAGGTAAGACTGGTCTTTTTAATCTTAATCTTCTTTGTGGTCACAACCCGCTCGCCATACTCGTAAGTGGTAGCGATCAGTTTGGCTGTTCCTCCCTTGCGGCAGTACAGATTTCCATCCTGATCCAGAACGGCTACTCTCGGATTGTTGTTATGCAGTTCCAGACTGGATCCCGCCGGCACATTCAGCACCTCCACATGTGTGGAATCACCTGCTCTCAGGGTCTCATCATCCACTACAATTTCCACATCCTTGCGAACGCCTGTTACCGTGATGGTCTTATAATCGTCCACATTCGGGATCGTGTAAATGCCATTGGCATCCGGATACAACGTGGTACGTCCTACCTTTACGGTAATTCTGGATCCCTTATATCCCTTATGCAGGTTTGCTTTAAACTTAAAGTCTGTTCCGTGAGTCACTGCATCCGGATTGCAGGGCCATACTTCCTTGATGGTCAGGCCTTCGATAACCGGATAAGTTACCGTGTATACGTTCAGTCTCACGCCGTCTACCGTCACATTCTGATTCTGGCGAATGTTGTTAATCGTGTAAACTCCGTTTGCATTAGGAGTCAATACCTGTCCGTTTGTCTTCACAACAATGTTGGACTGGGTATATCCAAAGTTTTTGGTTACCGTGAACTGGAAGGTTCCATCATATGGAACGGACTTAGGATCGCCGCTAACCACTCCGACGGTAATTCCTTCCTGGGTGAACGGAAGCGTTACCACATAGGTATTCTTCTGAATGCCACCCACAACCACTTCGGTCTCGCCAGCCAGAGGATTGTTACTGGTAAAGTAATAATTATCTACCGTTGTCTTTCCGTCCGCATCCTTCTGTCCATACTGTACCTGGTACTCTTCCATGGCAATACCATTTTCTGTAACCGTTACATTGGACTTATTGTAGCCTTCCGGCATATCAATCTTTAACTGGAAGCGCTTATTGGTAGGTGCATAGAAGGTCAGCGTATTGTTGGCCGGTGACTTCTCATAGTCAGTCACAGGTTCATACTGATCGTTTCTGGTATTCAACACATAAGGTGTGATCAAGCCAAGCATCTCGGTCAGAGGAGCCTTTACCACTACCTTATCCAGCGTCTCCATGGTCAGCTTGCCGTCTGCCACGATATTGTTGATGACATATACGCCATCGTTATCCTTCAGTACCGTAGATATCAGTTCACCGTTTGTATCCAGATAGGAGTAGGTGAAAGTAGGTCTTGACCATTTGTAGGCCTCCGGTACGTTCAGGCAGAAGGTATAGGAATCTCCATAAGCGATCTCCGGTTTGATGCTGACAATTGTTGTTCCATTCAGACCAAGACTCGGATCGAAACGGGCAATCTCCTGTCCTCCTGTCTTGGCATCCACCATGGTGATACCTGCAGAGTCCATTTTGATATCAATGGTAAAGCTCTTCGGTGTAGCAATCACTTTCAGGACTCCACTGTCCTTTTGCTTAGGAATGATGTAATATCCGTCTCCGTCCGCATCTGTCAGCGTCTCTCCGTTCAATTCCAGAACTACGCTCTCGTATACGTTCTTGTCATAATTAAGGGCAATCTTCACGTTCTTAGTCACGTCAATATAGCTTCCTGTCTCACTTACCACTTCCACAGACATTCCGTCTTCTCCGAGAAGATCCACATCTTTGCCTTCAATTACGCCTTCGCGTACTACCAGCAGGGTATACTTATCCATCGTAATATTGATATCCACATCGTGTTTAATATCTTCTACCTTATAGATTCCTTCTTCCGCGTCTACCGTTACTACAGTATAACCGTTAGTAGCCGTAAATACCGGCTCGGAGTTGGGATAATGAATCAGATCCTTCTCAATTTGGAAGGTAAAGGTATCTCCATGCTCTACAATGGTAGTTCCTGCAGGATCGATATTCAACAGTCCGTTCACCTCTGTGGGTAAGGTCACCCTGTAAGTCTTTACTACCAGGTTGCTTACCTTAATTACCTGATCTGCCGTTACATTTTCAATAATGTAGTTACCTGCCTCGCTGCGCTCCAGAACCGTACCATTAGCGGTTACCACGATGGCATCCTCCACATACTCTTCCGGCAAACTTACAGTAAAGGCAAAGTTTTCGCCATGTTTCACCTTATTGTTAACATCACTCAGAGCAACTCCGTCCACCTGAATCTGTGCTTCCGGTACACTGTCCTCGCTTACGCTTACTACATACTCGTTGGTCACCAGAGCGTCTGTAATTTCAATGGTAGTATTACCCTTGGTATTCAAGGTAAAGGTATAGATACCCTTTTCGGCGTCCACAGTCTCCAGTGTAATCGCTTTTTGCGTGTTGTTCGCATCTGTGTAAACCAAAGCCGGCTCGCTGCCGTTAAACTTCTCAGGCTCATTGTAAGTAATGGTATACGTTACTTCTGTAGCTGTCGGTACGTACAGAGTCTTGTTCGTTGCCAGACTATTCTGATTTTCTTCCGTCACGTCTTCATCCGTGGTGGTAATGGTGAACTGCCCGTCCGCAAACGCGTTGGTATTGTCAACCACCGTCACCTTATCCTGCACGGTTGCAGAAATCACCGTATCCGCCGTTACATTCTTGATCTCATAGATCGTGATAAGTCCGTCTGTGCTTACCTTTCTCAACTCCTGTCCATTGCTGGCAGCAAGTTCAATGATAGAGTCAGAGTAAGCGCTATTCTTTACTAAATTGAAGGTCACGCTGTCGCCTTCATCCGCATACAGCCAGTTATTGGTCAAACTTTCGTCTGTCTCATTCACCTTGGTATTGTTGATTTCAAAGGCCTCACTCTGATCAAACGCCACCTTGTAAACATCCAGTCTCTCAACCCCCGTCACACTGATAATTACGGGTGCTTTCAGGCCGGAGACGGTATAGCTATTTTCTCCGGTAGCCGTCACTTCATAAGAAGCCGGGATTACGCTGATCTGAATTCCACCTTCTGCGATCTTGTACATGTTTTCATCTACCGATACAGTAAAGCTCAAATCAGAATTATAGTCCACGTTTCCAGCAGATACCACATTGTCAGCGCCTGTGATTACCTGGTTGTTCACAACTCCACCTGTGATAATATCCGCATTTACCTCAATACCTTCCTGTACATAGAATGCCAGCGGATTTGTCACGGTACTGGTAGTTCCTGCCAGGGTCAGCATCGTATTGTCCGTAACCTCATAGGTTACCAGGTATACATCATCCCCATATTCGGAGATGGTATTAAATACCACTGTACCATTAGCCGTAACTGTGATAGTATTGGCCGCAGGCAGCTCTCTTCCTTCCTCAGCCTTCAGCAGGAAGTTCACGGTCTGTCCGTAAGTTATCCCCTGGATCTTCGTAATCTGCTGACCTGTCAGATCCGTCACTACCGCACCATCGATCAGGTTCGCAATGTCAACTGTGTAGTATTCCTTCTCCAGAGCTCCTGTGGTGGTAAAGACCAGATCTCCTGTTACGAAGGAAGCAGGTACCGTATAAGTATAAGTATGATCGTCTGTCTTTTCCGCATTCAGGATCGTTCCATTTACCAGTACGTCCAGACTGCCGATATTATATCCGTCTTTCACGGTAAGGGTAAGTACATACTCCTGATTTACCGTTGCTGTATTTTCTCCGTGGAAGATAGCTCCTTCCAGATCTGCCGGCAATGTCACCTTAAAGGTTGCGCTTTCCGCTCCGGTCAGAGTTACCGTTGCATCCACGCTGCCCATCTTCACAATGCCGTAGCACTTATCCGTCCCCATGGAAGTGAAGATTACTTCTGCCTGGTCACTGGTGGCAGTCACTTTATCCAGGTTCAGATAATAGCCTGCTTCCGCACCAATAGAGAATGCATAGTATTGACCCTCTTTTACAAGGATTGCCTGATCTGACGGAATTACGGCTCCGGTTTCATCATAAACAACCATGCCCACCGGTGCTTCAAAGGTAAGCTTCTTACCAAGCTTTACCACACTGTTCGCATCAAAGCCAACCAAAGTATCCGTCATCACATTCTCCAGACGGAATATGTCGCCTGTTGCGTTTGGCGTCAGGTTACCTGCCGTAGTCCATGCCTTCAGACCGTTTTCAGAAATTCTGTAGTCGTCCTGATCTGCCTCTGCCACATACGGGAAAATATCTACATTTGTTCCGTGTTCGACAGACATAGTCCAAACGGTATAGGTAGCCCCGTTTACGGTAATGGTATTCACCTTAGTAGCCTGAATCTCCGTATTATTATCCATTACGGTCATGGACAGCCCTTCCGGAAGCTGGATGGTTAAATTGTACTGTTCCTTGGTAACCTGTCCTTCTGAAGAAACTTCCACTCGAATATCCTCGCCCAGATTTTCTTCCGATACCGTATAGACAAATCTGCACTTATTGGCTGCTACAAAGAAACGGTTATCCAAATCCGTTGTAGAACCTAAAATACCAACAAAGGATTCTGTAGCTTTCAGGTCTGCAGGCAGATTTGTTCCCTCTGCGGATTCCACATAAAAGATCAGTGCTTCTCCTGGCGTTCCACTCAGCTCTGTAATAGGATTCCCATTTTCATCCGTTATGGTGGTTCCGTCTACGTTTGTAATCAGTTCAATTCTTCTCTCATTCTTTTCGGCAGTGCCGGTAAGTCGAATGAAGAGATCAGACTGAACATTTTCAATAATGTAAGTTCTGCTTGTTCCACTTGTACTGGATGGAATCACTTCCTCGTTTCCGCACCATACAGCAAAGTCGTTGAAATTGTATCCAGCTTTTGTGGTTGCGGTAAAACTTAAGCTTTCTCCCATAGCCACCGTTGCATTCAGGTTGCTGGGTTCTGTATCATTCAGTGTAAAGGCGCCTGAAATATCTATACCTTCTAATGCCACATTATTTGCCAGAGTCGCGGTATAGTAAGTATTATCTGGATCTACAACCGCTCCGCTTACATGGATGATGGTTTCTTCTTTCACGGAAGCCGCCACGAGCTTGGCAAACCATTTGCCGTTAGCATTTTTGCCAATTTCCACCAGGGATACATTGCCGCCCTCAATCTTTAAATCTTCTTTTGTGATCATATAACCGGCATCCGCAACTACATAAAACTCCAGATTTTCGTTATAAACCACGCTTGTCACATCCAGTGGCGTATTTTCATTTACGTCTTCATATGCCCGCAAATGCTCAGCCGTGGATACGATCACCTGATTTTCAGCAATTGCCGCATCAGGGACAGAAATGGTCACATCTCCTGTCACGCTGCTGACTTCCACTTTTCTGCGGGAAGCATTCTCTGTGGAAACCACACTGCAGGAAGCATTGGCATTCGGAACTACCGTCAGCCCAAATCCTTCGCCAAATTCATAACCTTCCTGTGCCTCTACATAGTAGGTATACGTGTCGTTTGCCTTCATCTTGACGGTTCCGGATACATCGTTACCTTCCGCATCTACCAGTTTGAATCCTTGGCCGGCCATAAGTTGTACATCATACTGACTTGCCACTGCCCCGGATACGTGGATGGTGGAATCCTCTGCTCCCGGAATTACCACTGCGGTGCAGCCTGCTGCACTCTTGTTTATCATTTCAACGGCTGCATTTTCACATACTGCGCTGATGGCATCCAAATCCAGTGTGTACCCGTCGGCTGCGGTGATCGTAAATACATATGGCTCGCCTTCTCTCACCTGTACTCCGTCGGCTGCAATACCGGCTCCGGTGTTATCTGTCAGAACAATGCCTTCCCCTGCTGTGAAGAATAATTTTCTTCCTGTATAAACCACGCTGTCAGCATCAAAACCTACTAAAGCGTCAGCCTGTACATCCGTCAAACGGAAAATTGTTCCTGTTTCATTCGGAGTCAGGGTACCCTCTGTGGTCCATGCGGTAAATCCGTTCTCTGCAATCTTGTAATCTGCTTCATTATTAATATATGGGCAGATGTCCACATCTTTGCCATATTCCGCCTCAAATACCCATACGGTATACATGGTTCCGTTGATGGATACCTGACGAACAGCCGCCGCGTTAGATAAAATCTCTCCATTTTGAAGCACATTCATAGACAGCCCTGTGGGAAGCTGTACGGTTACTACATACTTCTCAGTTTCAACTTCTCCGCTTCCTCCGCCTGCAGCGTTTGCTTTTACTACCAGATTAATATCTTCTCCCAAATTCGTTGTCGGGATCTTATAGGTAAATCTGCATTTATTTACAGACACGAAGAAATCTTTGGCAAGCTTCGTTGGGTTTTGAGTACCAATTGTTACCTCAGCTTCAATACCAGCCGGCAGCTTGGTTCCTTCCGGTGATTCCACATAGAAGGTAACAGACTCTCCGGGATGTCCGCTGATTTCGGAAATCTGATTTCCTTCTTCATTGGTGATGATCGTATTACTGATATCTGTGCTCAGATTAACGGTACGGCTCTCTTCCTCAGGTGAACCGATCAGGGTAACCTCCAGATCGCTCACAATATCAGAAAGAATATAAACGCGCTCTGTAGAAGTTGTCTCGGTAGGTTCTACTGTCCTACCGTCTACCATTACCTTAAAATCACCAAACTCAGAGTATCCGGTATCCAAAGCGGCTGTGAAAGAAACGCTTCCAGTTCTGTAAACTGTTTCCTGCGTATCCACAGCTCCTCCATCTACCGCTGGCAATGTAAAGTCGCCTGTGATGCGAATTCCGTCGATTGGAGCTGTATTGGTTAAGTTCACCTCATAGGTCGTCTTTTCATCGTCAATTACTGCTCCACCTACCTTAACGATCATATCGTCCGTTACATTTATGACTTTGAGTTTTGCATAATAGTTATCTTTTTCTGTTTTACCAGTTTCAATCACTTCTACCCCATCAGGAGTCACTGTAAGCGTGTTGCCGTCAATCTTATATCCCGTATCGGCAATTACGTATACTTCCAGATCCTCTCCATACGAAACTTCTGTATCCATATAAAGCTCGGAAGGATTGATTTTACTATAAGCTTTCAGGTGCTCGCCTGCTACAACGTAAACTGTACTCTTTTCTTTCTCCGGAGATGTGGGCTCCGTTGTTCCAGGATTTCCGGTGATCGCGCTGGTTGTAGTGGTTGTCAGCGTCAGATCCTCTGTTACATTGGTAACCACGATCTTTCTTGTAGTATGATCCACAGCTACACACTGAACCATACTCTTAGCTGCGGGATCCGCATACATTATAAAGTCATTCGGGAACTGATAGCCCTCTTCTACTTTTACATAGAAAGTGGTGATATCATCCTTCGTTACCTCAAGAACTCCTGTTAAGTCTTTCCCCTGCTCATCCACAATGGAATATCCGGCAGCAGCAGCCAGAGTCACTCTATGGCTCTCTTTCTTTGCACCGCTCACCTTCACGGTTCCATCCTCAGCTCCGGGAATCGCAACTGCTACAGCTGATGATGCATTCTTAGACAGAATTTCCACCGTTGCACTGTCGCATACTGCTTGCAGAGTATTCATATCCAGCTCGTATCCGTCTGCGGCCTGGATTATAAATACACAAGGCTCTCCCTCTGATACCGGAACTCCTGCATCCGGCAGATTACTGCCATCTGCGGCAAAAAGCTCAACTCCTTCTGCTGCTGAGAAGAACAGTTTTCTTCCCACATAAGCAAGACTTTCCGCATCAAATCCAACTAATGTATCCGCTTTTACGTTTTCCAGTCGGAAGATGGTTCCCTCTTCGTTGGGCGTAAGCACTCCTTCTGTAGTCCATGCCTTCAGTCCACCCTCTGCAACCGCATAGTTTGCCTCATCATCAATGTATGGACAGATATCCACGTCTGTTCCATTTTCAACCTCAAAATACCAGACACTATAGTCCTCGCCCTTATAATCTGCCTCTCTAAGACTTACTGTCTGACCATTCTGAAGAACCGTTGCGGAAATTCCTTTTGGAAGTTGAATGGTCACAGTACGAGAAACTCCTACTACAGGATCGTCTTCTCCCGAGGTTCCATTAGGAGCGCTCACATCAATATAAATGTCATCCCATATATTTTCATCTGCTACCTTATAGATAAAGCGACATTTATTATCTTCCACGAAGATACGATTGCTGATTTCACCATCCGATTCCGTACCAATTTTTGCATCCCCACGTAACGTTGCCGGAAGCTTTGTTCCTTCCGGTGACTCCACATAGAACGTGATTGTCTCACCCGGAAGCGCTCTCATCTCTGTAATGTTTTCTCCCTGGGCATCCGTAAAGAATGTATTTCCAACACTGGATGTGAAGACAACTTTTCTTTCCTGTGCCTCTCCGGAACCGTCTAAAATAATATCCAAATCACTTTGTATGTTTTCGATTCTATAGATTCTTTCCGTATCAGATTCCCGTACAGGCTCCAGTTCTTTTCCCTCAACAAGAACCTTAAAATTGCCAAACGTATATCCATCCATGCTGGTCGCTGTAAATTGAACGCTTCCATTTCTATTTACAACTTTTTCATCCGTCTCCCGCACCACAATAACATGTGATGGAATCGTTGGGAATTCTCCCTCTCCATAAATATTAAAATCTCCGGTGATGTTAATTCCCTTTATCCGGTTAGTAATTGACACAGTATAAGTCGTTTTAGAGTCATCAATAACAGCTCCATCTATCTTTACAAGAGTGGTATCTGTCACGCCTCTGACTCTGACTTTTGCATAATAAACTTCATTATTATTATTTGTAACCGTACCAACTTCCAAAACGGTTACATTATCCGGAGAAACCTGAAGCCGATCCTCCCCTATCATATAACCTGCATCTGTAACTACATAAAATTCAAAGTCAGCATTGTAGTTCACTTCTGCCAAATTGATGGATGGGCCTCCGTTTTTCCATTCATCTAATGTTTTGTAAGCTTTCAGATGATTGCCGGTTGCAATATAGACACTGCTCTTCTTAACGACAGGAGGCGTAGGATCGCTGCCTGTTGCACCACGGGTCGTTGTACTAAGTGTCACATCATCTTTCACATTGCTTACTACAACCTTGATCTCATTTCCACTTACAGATACATACTGTACCGTGCAGGGATTATTTGTAGCAGACTCCGCATACATCATGAAGTCATCAGGGAATGCATATCCCTCGTTTACCTTTACATAGAAGGTGTAGGATTCATCCTCTGTCATTTCAATAATACCTGTTAGATCCTGCCCCTCTCCGTCTACGATAGAATAGCCTTCCGCTGCTTTCAGCGTAACCTTATGCGCTTCCTTCCCACTTCCGTCTCCACCGAAACTAAAGGAGATTGTTACGTCCTGTCTGAGATTTTCGATGGTATAAGTAAGATCCTGAAGCTTTCCTTCTACAGGAGTACTGGAAACCTTTACTCCGTCATCGAGGCTGTATCCCTCAGACGCTGCTGCCGTAACATTCAGGTTGGCTCCAGCTTTAACTTCAAAGGTATATTTACTATAATCTCCTATTTGCACAGAATTCGCAATTTCTTCTGCATCCGCTCTGGCTATTAAACCATTTTGCATAAATACGGTTGCGGTGTAGGTCTCTTTTTCTGCATCTCCGCTTCCGCCGACTATGTTCAGCTCATATACGTCAGAAGCATCGTCCGGAATCTGGATTTCAAAGTAATAAATTCCATCAGAATAGTAGTTTCCAATTACATCAACATCGCCATCTGCATCAGAAAACTGAATATTATTAATAGCCGGAAGTACATAATCCTCCTCTGCCTTCAGTCCGATGGTAATGATCTCTCCGGCTGCTGATTCCACTGAAGATATAAAATCCGTTCCGTCCTGATTCAAAAGCTGGGTATTGGCAATCTGATTGTCAATACTTACAAGGACTCTGTCAATAGCGGGAACTGATAGAGCACCTGTGGCTTCAAACACCAACTGATCGTTCTGAACATAATTTTCTAATGGAGATACTTTGTATGTATAAACTCCATTAGACTCAATAGAAGGAATTTCAA
>UMLF01028495.1_pt1 | contig 27024 bp, 23 predicted proteins | sample 1966501 | NCBI WGS metagenome assembly UMLF01 (sample SAMEA4836194, study PRJEB28245) | human gut metagenome | biome: gut microbiome; material: fecal sample | place: Denmark | collected 2008 | reverse complement strand
CCGCCGTGGCGGTTTCCGTGGCGGCCGTGGCCGTGGCTCGGACCGCAACCCGCGCTACGCCACCGACGACAACTACGACGACTACCGCGCCGACCGCGAAGAGCGCACTGAGCGCCCGCGTCGCCGCGTCCGTCGCGACTTTGATCCGTTCGAGGACTGATCGTTCTCTAGCTTCTCTCGGGTGAGAAGAGCTTAATCGCAAACCAAAAGGCTTCTATACCGTTTCATTCGGTATAGAAGCCTTTTGGTTTTTCGGCTTCTTCGCGCTGCATATTTCGATGTTGAATAAGGCACTCGTGCTGCCGCCATGTACGTTTAGTTGTCGGTTGACAACTATTCCCATGCATCAAGAATGGCGGATGATCATCGAAGGTACTCATGGGCGTTGATCACTGTGGCAACAACAAAGGCCGGGCCCTTGTGAGAGCCCGGCCTTTATGCCGTATGGCGGCGGATTAATCCTTAAAGGCTAATCCGTTGTCAATCAGCGTTACAGAATCGCCATGCACACGAAGTCCAGAATGAACAGCGCGGCCACAGTCCAGATGATCGGGTGAACCTCCTTGGCCTTGCCCTTGCAGGTCTTCACGATGCAGTACATGATGAAGCCTCCGGCGATGCCGTAGGAGATGGAGTAGGAGAAGGCCATGAACACGGCGGCGAAGAACGCCGGAATGGCTTCGGCGATGTCGTCCCACTTGACTTCCTTCAGGGAAGCGGCCATCATGCAGCCGACGATCACCAGCACGCCGGCGGTTGCGGCGGACGGCACGGCGGAGACGACCGGGGCCAGGAACGCGGACAAGGCGAAGCAGATCGCCACAACCACGGAGGTCAGGCCGGTTCGGCCGCCTGCGGCGATGCCGGCGGAAGACTCGACGTAGGTGGTGGTGTTCGAGGTGCCGCAGATGGCGCCGATGGAGGTGGCGATGGAGTCGGCGAACAGGGCCTTGTCCATCTTGGAGGAGAAGCCGTGGCCGTTCTCCAGAGCCTTCTCATCCTCGGCGGAGAAGATGCCGGTGCGGCGGCCGGTGCCGATGAAAGTGCCCAGGGTGTCGAACGTATCGGACATGGAGAAGGCGAAGATGGTCACGATGACCAGCGGCAGCTTGGTCGGATCAGAGAACAGTGCCGGGAAGCCCTCGGCGGAGAAGATCGCGCCGAAGGTCTGCGGCAGCTGGGAGAAGGTCTCGCTGATGGACTGCGAGTTGGACCAGGTGGTCACGCCGAACGGGATGCCGATTACGGTGGTGATGGCGATGGCCAGCAGCATGCCGCCCTTAACCTTCATCACGGTGAACACAATGGCCAGTACGAGGCCGATCAGGAAGACCCACAGCACCTTGTCGTTGAAGTTGGCCAGACCCGGGGTAGCCGCAACGGCACCGCCCTTGGCGGCGGCCTTCGGATCGCCGGGAGTGAACTTGATCAGGCCGACGTTCAGCATGCCCACGTAGGCCACGAACAGGCCGATGCCGCCGCCGATGGCGTGTTGCAGGGACTCCGGGATGGCCAGGATGATCATCTTGCGGATCTTGGTGACGGTGATGAGGATGTTGATCAGGCCGCACAGGAACACCATGCACATGGTCTGCTGCCAGCTGAAGCCGAGGCCGAAGCACACGGTGTAGGTGAAGAACGCGTTGAGGCCCATGCCGGCGGCCTGGGCGTACGGCACGTTGGCGAACAGGCCCATGACCAGGGTGCCGATGATGGCCGCGATGATGGTGGCCAGGAACACGCCGCCCCACGGCATACCCGTCTGCGACAGGATCTGCGGGTTGACGACGATGATGTAAGCCATCGCGAAGAACGTGGTCAGACCGGCCAGAATCTCAGTCGAGACGGTCGTGCCGTTTTCCTTCAAATGGAAGAACTTCTCCATTTACTCTCTACTTCCTTGGGTTTATGCGGGGCTGCGCACCGCGTGCATAATGCTGCGGCTGGCCCCGGCGAGAATTGCGACTCGCCCTGATCGGCCTGCCCAACGCGCGTCAGGCGCTGCGCACCCAATCAGAACCGTGGCCGATTATAACTTGTGGAGGCAACGTGAACGGGTCCGGGAGTAGACTGACTGCCAGAATAATTCGGAACAACTCAGGGGACACGCAGGACACACCCGTGGAAGGAAGGCGCGCGATGAAACCGGCCGTCGAAGTCAGCATCACCTCTTGGAAGAAGAATGTCGTCAAGCCCGGTCAGGAGTACGGCCGCGTACTGCTGATGCCCGGCACCGGCTACAACTGCGACCGTCCGCTGCTCTACTGGTCGGCCCAGGCTCTGGTCGAGGCCGGCTGGCGAATCGACCGCATGAACGTACGCAACGCTTCCGACGACCTGTCCACGGTGATTCCGGTCCTCAATCAGGCGATTGACGGCTGGGTGGCCGCCGCGCGCGAGTCCGGCGCGGGTAAAGCCGGTGATTCCGGGGATGGCGTTGCCGCCGATGATTCTGCTACCGTGCTGGCCGATGGCGCAGCTGGCTCGCCGAACCGTGATTCCGACACCCCGTCCGGCCCTCGCCTGTTGCTGATCGGCAAGTCGCTGACGACGATGACCTACCCACATGTGGCCTCACACTACGGTCTGCCGTTCGTGCTGCTGACCCCGGTGCTGCATCACGCCGACTTCGATCCATCCGCCCGGGTGATTCCGGTGCCGGCTGTCGGCGATGATATCGTCGCCGAATCCGAGGCCCCGAGCGTGGCCGAAGCAAGGGCGATCATCCGCGCGGAACAGGCCGGCCAGTCGCACGCCGCCAGCTCCCGATACTCCGGCCCGGCACCGCTGATCTGCGCCGGCACCGCCGACCCGTTCTACGATCAAGCCCGCGCCAACGCGCTCACCCCGCACGTGCACGAATACCCGGATGCCAACCATTCGATCGAGGTGCCCGGCCACTGGCGTCGCTCGCTCGACTATCTGAAGGAAGTCACCGCGTCCGTAGCCCAGTACGCCGCCACGCTGTAATGCCCCGCGACACGCCCGAATTCTGCAATGTCGCTGACCATCCGTAATCTAATCATCCGTAAACCACAGACCGTTGGTTGAAGTGCGCGCGAGTGCATTTCCGAAGTTTGGTTCGCCAAGCCAGCGCAGGTTGAGAGATATAAGCCCGTCAAGGGCCGGCGAAGGTCGCTTCGCGAGATTATATTGCTCTGCCTGTGCGCAGGGCTTTTTTGTTGCCCGGCCGAAAGTTCCGAACTCCAAGTCAACGGCCGACTTAGGAAGGAACGCCATGAAGAGGCCCGAAAAGGAAGCGGTAGTCGCTCAGCTTACGGAAGAATTCCGTAACGCTGACGCCGTCTACCTGACCGAGTACCGCGGGCTTACCGTTCCGCAGATTTCCGATCTGCGTGAAAAGCTAGGCCGCGATACTTCCTACACCGTGGCAAAGAACACGCTGGCACGCATCGCCGCCAAGGAAGCGGGCATTGAGGGTCTCGACGAGATTCTCTCCGGCCCGACCGCCATCACCTTCGTGAAGGGCGACTTCATCGAGGCTGCGAAGGTCATCCGTGACTTCGCCAAGGACAACAAGGCTCTTGTCATCAAGGGTGCCGCCGCTGACGGCACTGTCTACGATGCCGAGGGCGCCAAGAAGCTGGCAGACCTCAAGTCCCGCCCGCAGCTGCTTGCCGAATTCGCCGGCGACATCAAGGCATCGATGGCCAAGGCCGCGTACCTGTTCAACGCTCTGCCTACCAAGGCTGTGCGCACGATCGACGCCCTGCGCGAAAAGCAGGAGAAGGCTGCCTGATTTACGCCCTCACGGCATGAATCAGTCGCTTCGATAATTTAAACAATAAGGTTTATTAGGCAGCGGATCTACCACTTCGTCCGCCGCCAAGATTGAAAGGAAGCCATAATGGCTAAGTACACCAACGATGAGCTGCTGGAAGCCTTCGGCGAGATGACCCTGGTCGAGCTCTCCGAGTTCGTGAAGGCCTTCGAGGAGAAGTTCGACGTCGAGGCTGCCGCTCCGGTTGCCGCTGTTGCCGCTGTTGCTGGCGCTGCTGCTCCGGCTGAGGAAGAGAAGGATGAGTTCGACGTCATCCTCTCCGCCGTCGGCGACAAGAAGATCCAGGTCATCAAGGCTGTCCGCGCCATCACCAACCTCGGCCTGGCCGAGGCCAAGGCTCTTGTCGACGGCGCTCCGAAGGCCGTCCTCGAGAAGGCCAAGAAGGAAGATGCCGAGAAGGCCAAGGCTCAGCTGGAAGAGGCTGGCGCCAGCGTCGAGCTCAAGTGATTTGTGCGGCATAAGCCGCAATCACAGCTTTTCGAGGAACCCCGCACCTGTGTTTCAGGCTGCGGGGTTTCCGCATACTGAGTAGACTAGTTGACGAGGACGAGGCGGAGAACGCGATCCGGCGTGGAAACACAAAGCTGGCAATGAGCGAAAGTTGTCAATTCTGTGCCCAGTAATCCGCCAAAAGCCGGTAAAAGATGACACAATGGCACGTAGTGTGGTCAAATAGTGTGTCCAGGAAGGCGGTCACGGTGAGCGAGTGGACGGTGAAGATCAACGGTGTCGACCGGATCAGCGTCAAGCCGGGGGAGTGCGTGGAAATCGGCCGTAAGCCGTTACGCCCCCTTGCCGATGATGGCAACACCCGCCTTGACGTCGCCGATCAAACCAAATCGATGTCCAAACGGCACGCCATGTTCACGGTAAAAAGCAATGGCACGGCCTCGGTCCGTGATCTTGGATCGACCAATGGATCGTATGTGGTGCGGGAAAATGGCGATTTGTTGCGCTTGCCGGCCAATGCCGAGTTCCTGTTGCCGACGTCTCCCATGCGCATGCAGTTCGGCGATGTGCCTGCGGACTTCATTCGTGTCGACGATCCAGTGGCAAAGCCGCTCGACCTCAAGGTGCCTGATTTGTTTGGCTATGCGGTTCACGAAGCACCGCAGGAGCCGGATGCGGCGGATATGTCCGTCGACGATATTCTTGATTTGCGGGCCGGCGAGCCGACCGCCATCTTCAGCGCGGATAATGTTCGACGCAAGGTCGACGAGCTTGAACTTGGCTCGCTGAATATCACGCAGCCAGTGACGAAAAACGATGAGCCGGCCATACCCCGTGATCTGTTCGCGGATGCGTTGGCCCAGCATGCCGAGCAGGAGACCGAACGCAAAAACCAGCAGGCCATGAACTCCGTGGCACTGCCGAAGCAGCAGACCGAACCTGAGTCGACGATTGTAACGCCTGCATCCAAGCACAGCAGGATCTCCGGTATTGTTCCAGTAGATGCCATCGCCCATGCCGTTGTTAAGCACGCTCCCAGCACAAGCGAGCCGGCAGTGGCGTCGGCGGCGGTTGTTGAATCCGATGTGGTGGCTGGCGCAAGCAAGTCAGCCGAAAACGTTCAGTCCGCTCCGAATACCAGGAATGCCGGCGATTCTCAGCCGGCGGACACTGTCGAACAGCATGCTGAAGTTGCCCAGCCTGAAGCCGCCCGGGAAGCCGAAGCCGCTCAATCTGAAAACACCCAGCCTGAGACCGCTCAGCCGGCAACCGCCCAGTCTGAAACCGACCAGCCGGCAGCTGACGTACCGGACGATCAGCAGCGGACCGCAGCCGAAGCATATCAAGAAGCCACCGCAGCAGGCGTAGCAGACCAGCAGCCGGCTGCCGAAACCGCCCAGCAGTCGGTATCCGAAGCATATGATATCGACTCCACGGGCGTACACACTCCGGTCTTCGAGCCCGGCTCGGTGTTCGAGCGTGTGGCCAAGGGCGAGCTGAAAGCACAGGAGCCGGCAGTCGAAGTCGATGGCCTGACCTCTGACGAGGCAAAAACCACGCAAGATTTCAATGTTCAATTCGAAGTCGCCCGTCATCCCGAATTGCTGGCGTTCCTCGCCATGAATCCGTACCTGTACGACGACATGTATTCTTGGCTCGCCGCCCGTGGCGAGGCCGATATTGACGAAGCCCTGTCTCACAACAAGGGCTATCAGGAATACCGCGAAGCGGTTGGAAAGTGAGTCGAGAGATGACCCAGAGCCAGACTCAGAACCAGAATCTCACGGAAGGTCTGAATCGCATCCGTCGCTGGCGTGACCAATACCGCAGCATGCAGCCGCCATCGCCGCTCGAGGATGTGAATCAACTGGCCGCGAAGCTGGAGATGACCCATGCCCATCCCTCCGGCATCGCCCAGCTGTTCGCTTCCGGCCATGTCCGGTTGGATTCGTTGTTCCGCGACACGGGTGTGCTTAAGGCCGCCGAACGCCATATTGGGCGCGTGCTGGATGACCAGGCCGCCAAACGCAGGATTTCCGGCGTGGCGGAGTTGTCGCTCGTGGTCGGCGTGGCCACATGGAAGGGCAACGCGCTGCCGGTGCTGTTGTACCCGGTGAGCGTCACGATCGAGGATGATGGCTTGTCGACCGCCATTCGATTCACCGGTCGCGTGGCCCTGAACGTCGCGTTCGTCAATACATTGCGTGAGCAGGGGGTGTTCCTGGATGAGGATTCCCTGTTTGACGGTGCCAGCTATGACAGTGGCACTCCCGAAACTTCCGCGATGTTCGCCCGTATTTCGTCCGAAGCGTCGGAGCGTATCTCCGACTTCGCCATCGAGCGCCAGATTGTGCTCGGATGCTTCATGGACCCCTCGTCGCAGATGATCAGCGAAAGCCGACAGTTCATCGACCAGCTGGAGAACGGCCCCACCGGCAATGTGCTGTTGGACGCGCTTGCCGGCGACGAATCCGCCCGCACCGCGCTCAAAGATGCCAATATTCCGCAATACAGTCCTTTCGACGTAGACCCGCATGCCGAGTACGAAGTCGGCGATGTGGACAATACGGTGCGATATGCCGCGTCACTTGCCGCCAATGGCCATAGCATCGTGGTCGACGGCACCTTCCCGAAGGGCACCGCGGAGCAGGCTGTGGCCATCGCATCGCGCTGCCTGATGAATGGTCGTTCCGTGCTGTACGTGCCCGGCGTGGCCGAGCAGAAGCGTCTGTTCATCCAGACGGCCTCCGCCAATGAGATGAAGGCGCAGGTACTGGATGTATCCGATGAACACGCCAACGCCGCGCTTGATAAGCAGCTGATTGCCGCAGTCGGATTCCAGCCCGGAGTCGCCACCCAGCGATTCGACCAGCTGGCCGACGAACTCGTGGGCGTGCGCTCGCGCTTGACCCGCTATCTGGGCGACCTGCACGGGGGCAACGATAAGTGGAATGTGTCCGCATACGAGACCATTCAGAATCTGGCCCGTATCTCCGTGCTCCCGACGCACCCTGCCACCCACGTTCGACTTGACGAGTCAAGTGCCCTGAGCATCGCCAACGATATTGACACATGGATCGGCAAGATGGAACGCGCCGGCGAGCTCGGCGAATACACCATCGGCCCGGAAGACACCGCATGGTACAAGGCGTCCATCACCACTGAAGAACAGGCAGTAACCGCCTACCAGCGCGTGGACGATTTGCTGCGTCGCTTCCTGCCCGCCACCCGTGAGCAGGTGGCACGCACCGTGCAGACCTGCGGATTCCCGGTTCCTCCCACCACCCGCGAGTGGGAGCGTCAGGTTACGGTTTTGAAGAATCTGCGACGAGTGCTTGACGTGTTCCAGCCGGAGATTTTCGAGCGAGACATCAGCTCCATGATCGAGGCCACCAAGCCGAAGAGCCAGCGCAAGGCCGAGGGCACGTCGATGGGATTCTGGGAGCGCCGCCGCCACATCAAGGAAGCCAAGGATCTGCTGCGCGTCGGCGCGCAGGTCGAGGACTTGCACGAAGCGTTGAAGGTAGTCGCCAAGCAAGGGGAGCAGTGGCATCAGTTCGTGCCTCACGGCGGTTGGCCGGTGCTGCCCAGCAAGCTCGACGAGATCATCTCCACCCAAGAGGCGCTGGTCAGCAATATGACCGCGCTGGATACCGTGCTTTCCACCACACCCGCTGGTGGCAATCTGGAAACCGCCGATTTCGAGAAGGTGGAAGCACGCCTGAAAGCACTGCTGGATGATCGCAAGGCACTGGACACCTTGCCGGAGCGTTGCCTGCTGGAGCAGGAATTCGCCTCTGCCGGACTGAACGAACTGGTCGCCGATCTCAACGCTCGCCGAGTGAGCGTGGAGCAGGTGCGCGGCGAAGTGCAGCTGGCCTGGTGGACCACCGTGTTTGAGGACATTGTGCGTTCGTCCGCCATCATCTCCAACCAGGATGGTGCCGCGCTGCAGGCCGCATCCGACCGCTTTGCGCAGGTCGATGTGGAGCACGTGCGCTCCATCGGACCGATGGTGTCGCAGGAATCCATGCGCCGCCTGTGCGACATGCTGTTCTCCCGCACTCAGGAAGCCAACCAGATGCACACCGTGCTGGCAGGGCGCGCCAGTGTGTCGCTGAGCAGGATTCGCCGTGATCATCCGGAGATTCTGGCCGCGGCCAAGCCGATTCTGGTGGCCGCGCCGGGTACGCTCGCCGCACTCACCGAGCCGGGTGTGCTGGCTGATGTGGCGATTCTCGATGCGTGCGCGCACATTCCCGCTATCGAGTTGCTGTCCATCATCGGCCGCGTGCAGCAGGTGGTGGTGATCGCCCACTGCGCGACGGTAACCAGCGAAAGCGTCAAGCAGCTGATCGACACGTTGCCTCATATCGAGGTGGATGCTGCCCCATCTCGCCGTGCGCCGCGCCTGTCCGCATTCCTTGAATCCGAGGGATATGGTCCTGTTCGCTATGATGTGGCCACCGAGCCGGCTGCCGGTGAGGTGCGATTCCACCGTGTGGAAGCGAGCGGTGTGCCGGTTATGTCTTCTGGTCTGGTGGAATCCAGCCAGCCGGAGATTGATGAAGTGGTGCGTCTGATTACGCAACGTGCCGCCGGTTTTGCCGTGGTTCCTTCCAGCTATCGACTTGTGGTCGTGATGTTGACCGACGCATTCCGCACACGCTTGGGTGCCGAATTGAAGTCGTTGGCAGGCAAATCCAAGGCGATGGGCCGATTCCTGCGCCATGTGCGGTTGGTTTCCTTGCGTGACGTGGCCGGAGGTCGTGCCACTGACGTGATTCTGTCGATGTGCTATGCGAAAACCACGCACGGACGTCTGCTTCAGCAGTTCGGCCCGCTCGAAAGCACAGGCGGTCGCGGACTGTTGCTGGATGCCCTGGCATTGGCGGACCACAGCTTGGATATTGTGTCGGCCTTTGGTTCCGAAGATTTGGACGAAGAACGACTGCACCAGTCCGGTCCTCGGTTCCTGAAGACCATGTTGACGTGGGCCGAACAGCTTGACGACCGTCCGGTGCTTCCGTTGCGTGATGCGGCAGGCGGCAACGTGCTGTTCGACGATATCGCCGACAGGTTGCGCGCGCGAGGACTGAACGCTGCTGTTGATTATGGATTCGACAAGGGCGTGAAGATTCCGCTCGTGGTGGGATTGAAGGACAAGCCGTTTGCCTTGGCCGTGCAGACCGATGACGCGAACTTTATGTCCGTGCAATCCACGCGTAGGCGTCATCGTTTGTCGGCACAGGATCTCATTTCCTTGGGCTGGAATGTGATGACCGTCTGGAGTGTCGCCGCCTTCGTGAACCCCGATAAGGAAGTCGACCGTATCGTCAGCCGTATCGGTGAGATCTATCGCGAGGTTGAATAACCATGGCGGAATACTCGGCTACACGGCGCACACCGCGCAAGCACAAGCGCGTGGTGATGAAGGGCACTGAGCAGTTTGACGCTGACGGTGTCAAACTCGAGCCCGGAGACATGCAGACCGACCAACAACGGCAATCCGACGACGACAAACGCATCCTCGGCGAACTGCCGCCGCATTGGGCCGTTTTTAACGAGCGCGAGTAGGAGTTGGGGCGCACTCTGTGCGCCCCAACACTGTGTTTTCCGCAGCCGACAGGCTGCGGAAAACACAGTATCGGCCGAAGGCCGATTCCGCTTCCTACCGCACAACGGCCATAATCGCTCCGGCCTGTTGCAGCTCCATAACCTTGGCCGCGGCCTCCGGCGGCATTGCGAACGACACCAGTCGGTCGTTGCTTCCCAATGCGCCAGTCGTATCCGGTTTGTCGACATTCATCACCGTGGCGTTCTCGGCCAGCGTGCAATCGGCACCTTCGCAACCGACGGCGGAAACCAGTCTCACCTGATCGCCGGCCAATACATCGTCGACGCTACTGGCCAAGCGGACTTCAATCACCGTAGTGCCGGTCGGTGCTACGGGCGCATCTCTGGCCATATGCGTGGAAATGGGATCGGCTGCTTCGATATCGATTTGCGCCACCTTGCCCACCACATCCTCAATATTGCACGCCCAAGACGGGCCTATCGCAGATACCGGCATATCAGCCAACTGAACGTCGGCGGCCAGAATAATGTCACCCCGTCGAATCGAGCGAGCGGCCACCACCATCGGCTCGGTCTCCACCACGGCCAATACGGCTTCAAGCCCAAACAACACTGCGAGTCCCACGCACAACGCAGCAGTGAGTCGGCGCAAGGCATCCGCCATGCGCCGTCGCCGCAATGAGCCGCGCGCAGGCGGCTTAATAAACGAAAAGGTCACCATGCAACCATGGTGACCTGAAGTTTTTCGTAAGCGCAAGCTGAATCGACCTATGTGGTTCTAGCTTGCCAAGTTATCCACAACGCTTCAAACCCGTGTAACAGACAGTGCCCGTAGTGCCAATATCCGCGGCATACCGCCGTCGACACCGTCGTTTACAGAGGAAAAACGGGGAGCCGACCTTACTTGCCGGATTTGTCGGTGCGGTAGAATCCGTGACCCTTGAACTCAATCGGCACGGCGGAATACACCTTGCGCACCTGCTCCTGCGAGCACTTGGGGCACACGGTAATCGGGTCGTCATTGAACGACTGCTGTTCGGTGAAGTCATAGCCGCAGTTCTTGCAACGGTAATGATAGGTAGGCAACGGATTCCTCCAACAAAGTCATATTTCTCGCGGATGGCCCAAACGCCATGCCACGCAACCGTTCATATCCTAGTCGCCGCCCTGACACATTGGCGTTACGGTCTTACTAGCCAGCTTGCTGTTGCCACTCTGGTTCCATCGGCCAGTGTGCGTGGCTGGTTGGTCAGTCTGGCTTGCGCCGAGTATCTTGGCCGGCCGGCCAGCTCAACAGGCCCGATGAGCTAAGCCGCCGGTATCCCTCCGGCGTCAGCACTCCGTCGGCCGGCACATCATGTGGTTCGACCGGCAAATCAATGTCCAACACCTCCCACGGCCAGCACACCGCAATCAGGGGACATGCGGGCTTGCGGCGAGCCAAGGCCCGGTCATACCAGCCGGCTCCACGCCCCAGACGATTGCCCTGCGGGTCCACTGCCAAAGCCGGAGCGATGACCAGATCGGCCTTCTCCAACGCTTCGGGCGGTAGAACTGCGCCAGTTGGCTCATCGGGTCTGTGATGGACGGTGCTGGGAGAGCTGCAGCTACCGGCATTGTTCGCGCCACCCACTGCATCCATCGAGCGCAATGATTCCAATGAATCCAGCACACTCCAGCCAATTTCCAACCCAGACCCCAACCTTGGCACCAACACGTGGCAGCCATGAGCCCGCAGCCATCGCAACAGTGGCCGGGTTTCGATTTCCGAACCCATCGACACATATGCCGCCACTGTGGGACCATCCTGAATCATGTGTGCTGGGAACCGTCGCACCAGCAATTCACCGGCCGCTCCGCGTTCTTCCGCTGGAACGCGCTTGCGCCGAGACAGTATATGGTGGCGCAGCGTCGCTTTATCCGTCTTCTCTGTTTTCTCTGTGCCGCTGTAGTCGCTGCCGATATTCATGCCACTGCCCACTTCGCTCATACCGCACAATCTAGTGTTTCCATCGTAAAACGAAAGTGGCCACGGTAGCGGCGCAAGACCTTCATATGGCTACAATAAAGGCCGTGTCAGTTTTCCAGTCGATTAAAGAGGCGTTCAAGCTGGACCACCAGATCCGCCCGCCACGTCTCACCCATCCCGGTTTTCCGATAGTCCTGCGCCCCCTGACCATGGATGATGAGGACGGCTGGAACGAAGTGCGCTGGCGCAACAACGACTGGCTGGCACCTTGGGAATCCGGTGACCCGATGCATGGCGGCTCCATCACATTCAATCAATGGGTGCAGCGGCAGCGCCGTAACGAGCAGCATGGCGTCGGCGTGATCTTCGCCATCGAATACCAGATGCGTATCGTCGGCCAGATTTCGTTGGGAGCCATCGTGTATGGTGCCATGCGTACCGGCGTGGTTGGTTATTGGGTCGATCAACGGTGCGCCGGCCGCGGATTCGCGCCAATGGCACTGGCCATGCTTGCCGATTGGGCGCTCGGAGACCCATTCGGGCCCGCGTTGCATCGGCTGGAAATCGCCATTCTGCCGGATAATGCGCGTTCTTTGGCTGTGGTGCGTAAGGTCGGAGCCCATCATGAGGGACTGCGCGAGCGGTATATGTATGTCAATGGCCAGTGGCGTGACCACGTAACGTTTGCGCTGTTGGCTGAAGATATGGGGCAAGGGTTCGCCGCTAGACTCGCCGCCGCCGGTTCCAGATAAGCGTCGACCGGAAGAATTCCGCTCCGACACGCCCGGACGGAAAGCCCCAGTTCGTCGGCACGTCTCCTATCCTTGACTCTATGGGTTATGAGTCACTGAGCACTGTCGTCGTGCTGGTGATTGTGGCGATTATTATCGTTGTATGGCTGCCCGTACGTACGGCCAACGGCATGAAACGTGTGGACGAGCACCGGCAGGATCGTTATTCGCCTTCCCTGCATATCGTTGATGCAGAGAACGGCAGACGATTCGGAGACATCAAGCCGCATAAGGCGAAAGGGGCAGCAATGCCAGCATCAACACCGTCAGCGAGGCTGACATCTGAGCACATCGCCCATGTGCGGGAACTGCGCCGCGCGGCCATCCGCCGCCGGCAGATTCTCGCCGTATGCCTGCTTGCCATAACCGTGTTGGTGTTTGCCGTATCGTTCCCCCTGCATTTCAGTCCGCTGCTTGCTCTTATTCCGTTCGTGCTGTTGCTGCTGGTGCTGGTGCTGGGAGCCAATGCCTCACGCCAGGCCCGGCAATGGGAGCGCAAGGTGGTCCGCTACGAGCGGGCTCATAGCGGTACGGGCTGGTCCAAGAAACCGTCTGCCGAGTCCAAGGACAGCAAGCGTGTGAACAAGGCCGAACCGGTTGCGGCCGTAACTGCGCCTGCCGAGAAGCCTGCCGAGCAGATTGAGGATGCTGCCACCGAGGTCATGGAACAGCGGCAGATTCGCCGCGCGTTACGCGATGCCGAGATTGAGCAGGCCAAGGCCAAGGCGTTGCGTCAGTCCGCCGCCGCATATCAGGCCGCGGAAGAGCACGCCAAACAGTCCGAGAAGTCTGATACTGCACAGTCCGCCGCCGATAAGCCTGCCGCCGAGCCGTCTGCTATGGTCGATGAATCCGCCGACCGTAAGTCCGCTGCCGAAACCAGCGAATCTTCCGCCACACCTGATGCCTCCGCTCGCACAGACAAGTCGACTGAGTCGGACAAGTCCGTCGCCCCTCGAGTTGAACCATCGCTTACGGTGCGTGACGAGCGCGATGAGCGCGACGATGCCGCTGCCGATGCCACGTCGGAACTGGTCAGCGTACGCCCTGCCCGAGCACTGGACGTCTTCGATATGTCCACCTCGCAGGATCTCATCTCCTTCACTTTGGGTGGGGAACATAACGCCGACAACGCTCCGGAAAGCTTGGAGATCAAGTCGACCCGTCAGGTGTCCAAGGCGGAACCTGTCGAACCCGCAGTGGCGGAAAAGTTGATTGACGAGGCTGGAGCCGTCAAGGCCGCGGACGATGCCAAGGCCGTCGATGCAGGCAAGGCTGTCAGCGCCGGAAACGCTGTAGACACTGAGCCGGAGCAGCGCGATGATGCCGATACGGACGCCGATGACGAGGCTGCAAACGCCGCCCAGCGAGCCGCATTCCACGAATCCGAGGAGCGTGCCGACGTCGAAGCGCCAGCGGCGACCACCGATTCGTTGGGCGCAGGCCTGGACTCCATTCTTGCCCGCCGCGGCAACTGAGCGTTGCGATTCGACGATTTTCTCTCACAGCGTTAGCACTCGAGTTGGCAGAGTGCTAATAATCGCGCTACGATGTGTCCTAGCGCAAAGGGACAACGCAAGTGATCGTCAGCCTCTTGAGGCGTTCTGGCGCGGCATTATCGAACTACAAGTAGATACGAGGTGACCCACAGTGTCGATTAAGCTCACACCGTTGGAAGACAAGATCATCGTCAAGCAGGCCGAGGCCCAGACCCAGACCGCTTCCGGTCTGTACATTCCGGACAATGCCAAGGAGAAGCCTCAGCAGGGTGAAGTCCTGGCCGTTGGCCCGGGCCGTCGTGACGACAAGGGCGAGCGCATCCCGATGGATGTCAAGGTCGGTGACAAGGTGCTGTACTCCAAGTACGGCGGCACCGAAGTCCACTACGAGGGTGAGGACTACCTCATCGTCGGCGCCCGCGACATTCTCGCCATCCTCGGCTGATTAGTCGCCTAGCGAACTTCAACAACCCCGACTGTTCCCACGGACAGTCGGGGTTTTCTCTTGCCAGGCGGAAAGGGGCTCCCCCTCAGAGAGGGGAGCCGAAAACCGCTTCCGCCAAACGCCCAGCCATGCCTGCTATGCATAAAGGTGCATGCGCGCAACGTAGTTGAGTTCGGCGTTGCACCGCATCTGCACTGTGTAACGGATTGGGGTCCCTATGGAAGAGGCTCAGTCGGCGACTTGGCCGAGCGGCTTAAGACATTTTGCACAAGACGGCAGTAGATCGACGGTATGTTGTTTTTTCCGTGTCGCAGGTTCGTAGCGTCGTCGCGCTGTGCCAATGGTTGTCTCTCTACCGACGCTGAGTGCCGTGGCATGAGGCCAGCGTCGGCAGTGGGCCACGAAATGGCGATGTGCCGATGCTGAGCCGCGTTGGCGTCGTTATAGGGCCAGTTTTTGGACCATTGCCGACGGCAAATCGGCGTTTTGTGTCGGCGACGGTCCAATACCTGGCGGTCTGCCGACGATAAGTGCCGTCATCGTCGGCAGACCGCCAGGTATTGTCCCCGTGCCGACGTAAAAAGCCCTGCCATCGTCGTCACCGAGCCATCTTGTGACTCACTGACGGCGGCAGCAGGGCGGAAGAGGCCGAAATCATGCGCGCGGTGCGGTCTCACACCTCGAATCCGGCCTCCACCAGCGCGTGATCGATGTCGCGAATCAAATCGTCCGTATCCTCCAGACCCACGGCCAGACGGAAGAAGCCGCGGTGGAACTCAGGCGGGTACAGGTACTGGCGCTCGTCATCCTCGCCGAGGAACACGATCAGCGATTCGTCATGGCCGAGCGAGACGGCCGACGTAATCACATTGAGCTTGGAAACGAACCGGTTGTGCCCGTCATGATCGGTGTCGAGGCCGAACGACAGCACGCCGCCGAACCCGGAGTCCGGGCGGGCCAGCTGGCTGACCGCCACCTCGTGGTGCGGGTGCGATTCCAGACCGGGGTACGCCACGAAACGCACCACATCCAGCGATTCGAGATGCTTGGCAATCGCCAAGGCCGAGGCGTCGTAGGGCAGCGCGTAGGTGTTCGCCAGCGTGATGGGGCGACGGATCGCGCCGGTTTCGGCGTCGACCCCGTTACCGAGGTGAATGGCCAGCGTGCCGAATCCGAGCGGCTGGTCGTCGAATGATTGTCCGTGATGTACAAGATCAGAAGCCATGCGCCCAGCATGCCAGCATGCGCCGTGCCGCGCAAACAGGCGACATCGCTCGAAAACCGCGCCATTGCAAGGTTCTAGAGCACCATATAAGAAAAAATGATTGGGTGAAGTGCGGGGTGCAGCCTTGGTCGGGGCTGTTTGCAGGGCCGAAGCGGGCCCTGAAAACACGCTGTGAGACACGCCGATAAAACCGCAGAATTCCGCGGTAAAACAAGGTTCGCGTAGGGGCCGATTTGCATACCTGGAAAATCTGTGGTTATATAGCCAAGTTGCCTGTTGAGGTCAAACACCGCGGCGGGAAACAGACTGGCGGATTTCCCAAGCGGTCAAAGGGAGCTGACTGTAAATCAGCCGCTTCGTGCTTCAGTGGTTCGAATCCACTATCCGCCACGCCCCGATAGCTCAGTGGTAGAGCACTTCCTTGGTAAGGAAGAGGTCGTGAGTCCAATTCTCACTCGGGGCTCTCTGGCGGGGTAGCTCAGCTGGCTAGAGCGTACGACTCATAATCGTAAGGTCAAGAGTTCGAGCCTCTTCCTCGCTACAAATCGCGCCCGCTAACCGGTGGGCGCGCACTATACCTAAGAACACAGAGGTGAATGACAATGGCTAAGAGCGCCGACATCCGTCCGGGCATCACGCTGGCCTGCACCGAGTGCAAGGAGCGTAACTACATTACGACTAAGAACCGTCGTAACACGCCCGACCGTCTTGAGCTCAAGAAGTTCTGCCCGCGCTGCGGCAAGCAGACCGTGCACCGCGAGACTCGTTGATCGCAAGCATCACAGCTTTACAAAACCCGGCCCATTCGGCCGGGTTTTTGCGTATTCGCTCCAGAGGCGAGTGGCAGGGTGCGGAATCAGTATCCGCATCGCGTGAGAAACGGCAGAAATCCCGCGTCTGAACGAACCCCTCGCGGGCGTTCTGTCGTTTCGGGCCGCCAAAACGGCAGAAATCCCGCGCCACCTTCGTTCAGACGCGGGCGTTCTGCCGTTTCAGCCGATGATTGCCTCGATATCGCACCTGCGCCACTAAGATAGTAAGCCATGACAAGCTTTGCAGACATCACCACCATGGGCGTGGGCGGCCCCATCGCCCATTTCATCGAGCCGACCACGCGCGTGGGGCTCATCGAAGCCGTGGAGGATGCCGATTCCAAAGGCCTGCCCTTGGTCGTCGTCGGTGGCGGCTCCAACCTGCTTGTTTCCGATAAGCCTTTTGACGGCGTGGTGGTTCGAGACGCCCGACGCCTCATCACTGTGCCGGACGAGGCTGCACCGGTAGAGGGCGAGGATCGCACCGTGCATGTCAATGCCGAGGCCGGTGCCAATTGGGATGATTTCGTGGCCTTCACCGTAGAGCTCGGGCTCGAGGGCGTCGAGGGACTGTCCGGCATTCCCGGCACAGTCGGCGCTTCCGTGGTGCAGAACATCGGTGCCTACGGGCAGGAAGTCGCCACTTCGGTCGAATCGGTGGAAGTCTGGGATCGAGACACCAAAACAACGCGCGACCTCACACCCGCCGATCTTCGATTCGGCTATCGATACTCCGCACTGAAGGCCAGCATGTACGCCGGCCCCGGCCAGCCGGCCGACCGATTCTTCCCGACGCCACGTTACGTGGTGCTCTCCGTCACCTTTGCCCTGACCCACTCGGCCGAAGGCACGGTAGGTTACGGACAGCTTGCCAAAGCGCTTGGCGTCGAAGTGGGCGACCGTATGGCCACCGCCGACATTCGCAAAGCCGTGCTCGCAGTACGTGCCGCCAAGGGTATGCTCGAGGACCCCACTCGCTACGCCTTGCCCGACATGGCCACCGCCAAGCGCGAGGCCAATATCCTGACCGATCTGGAGCGTCTGGCCTCCCTCAATGAGGCCGCCGGCATTCCCGTTGGCGATGACGGTCTGCCTGCTCCCGACTACAATCGCCACAGCTGCGGCTCGTTCTTTATGAATCCGATTCTGACCGCCGACCAAGCGGCGGCCCTGCCCGAAGATGCGCCGAAGTTCGACGCGATTCTGCCTGACGGCACTCCCGGCACCAAGACGTCCGCCGCCTGGCTCATCGACCATGCCGGCTGCCATAAGGGATATAAGGTCGATGCGGACGCGCCGGCCAGTCTATCCACGCAGCACACGCTGGCCTTGACCAATCGTGGGGGAGCGAGCGCGGCCGATATCGCAGCTTTGGCGCGTGCGGTTCAGCAGGCAGTCAAGAGCGCGTTCGGAGTGGACTTGGTGCCCGAACCGGTCTGCGTCGGTGTGCTGTAATCGCGCTATTGATTGATGGAGTGGGTTATTAATCCCATATATTGCGGACTCTGAGTCTTATTAATAGACAAGACACGCGGGCTCTTCTATACTCGATTGTCGGTATTGTGCGCATTCGGTGCGCAAACAACAGAGAAAAAAGAAGAGCACTATGCAACTGTTCCGTACAAAATCCGTCGAACAGACCATTGCCGAAACCGGTGAAGAGGGCCGCAAGCTCAAGCGCAACCTGACTTGGTGGGATCTGTCAATCATGGGCGTGGCCGTAGCCGTGGGCGCCGGCATCTTCTCGGTGGGCGCGCAGGCCGCCGCCTTCCACGCCGGCCCGGCCGTGATCATCAGCTTCCTGATCGCCGGCATCGTGTGCGGCGCAGCCGTGATGTGCTACGCCGAATTCGCTTCGATGATTCCGGTGGCCGGCTCCGCCTACACCTTCACCTACACCACGGTCGGCGAGATCATGGCCTGGATCATCGGCTGGGATCTGATTCTGGAAATGCTGATGGCCGGCTCCGTGATTTCCAAGTATTGGGGCGTATACCTCAACGATTTCATGCGCCTGATGGGCTGGAACGCCAACACCAACCTGACGTTCGGCTCCTTCCATATCGATATCGCCCCGATTATCATCGTGGCGTTCTTTACCACGCTGCTCGTATTCGGCACCAAGATCGGCGCCCGCGTGGACGGTGCTATGACCGTGCTCAAGATCGCCATCGTGTTCTTTGTGGTGATCGTCGGCTTCTTCTACGTCAAGGCCTCCAACTTCACCCCGTTCATTCCGCCGAGCCAGCCGGCCTCCACCGTGGAAGGCTCCTCCGCCGTCACCGGCGTGATGACCCAGCCGCTGTGGCAGTTCGCCACCGGCATGACCCCATCCGTGTACGGCGTTCCTGGCATCCTCTCGGGCGCGGCGCTCGTGTTCTTCGCGTTCATCGGATTCGACGTGGTGGCCACCGCCTCTGAGGAGACCAAGAACCCGCACAAGAACGTGCCGCTCGGCATCGGCGTGGGCATGCTGCTCATCATTGTCATGTACATGCTCGTGGCCGTGGTGACCACCGGCATGGTCTCCTATGCCGATCTCGCCAAGCAAGACAGCCCCTCGCTGGCCACCGCCTTCGAACTGGTGGGCGCCGACTGGGCCGCCAAGATCATCAGCTTCGGCATCGTGCTGGGCCTGGCCACCGTGGTTATGGTGCTGTTGCTCGGCCTGACCCGTATCGTCTTCGCCATGAGCCGCGATGGTCTGCTGCCGCGCGGCCTGTCCAAGACCGGCAAGCATGGCACCCCGGCCGTTCTGCAGATCGTCGTCGGCGCGGTGGTGGCGCTCGTGGCCGCCTTCTTCGACATCGGCGTGCTCTCCGACATGGTCAACATCGGCACCCTGTCCGCCTTCACGCTGGTGGCCATCTCCATCCCGATTATGCGCAAGAAGCGCCCCGACCTGCCGCGCGCCTTCAAGATGCCCGGCAGCCCGTGGATTCCGATCCTCATCGCCGTGGCCAACTTCTGGTTGATGCTCAACCTGTCCGTGCTCACCTGGATTCGTTTCGTGGTGTGGCTCGTGGTCGGCTTCGCCATCTACTTCGGCTACGGCTACTGGCATGCGCGCCTCGGCAAGGGCGACCTGACCGAAACGCTGTCCGCCGAAACCGATAAGGCCGTTAACGGCTGAGAGCGAGGAGCGTCCCAACAGGCGCGTACCCTTGTATCAGTATTTGTTAAGGAGGATTCCATGCCATATGTAATCGCTCAGCCTTGCGTGGATGTCAAGGACAAGGCTTGCGTGGACGAGTGCCCCGTCGACTGCATTTACGAGGGTTCCCGCTCGCTGTACATCAACCCCAACGAGTGCGTCGACTGCGGTGCATGCGAACCGGTGTGTCCCACCGAGGCCATCTTCTATGAGGATGATCTGCCGGACGAGTGGGCTTGGTACAAGGATGCCGCTGTCAACTTCTTCGCTGAAGTCGGCGATTTGGGCGGCGCTTCCGCCAATGGTCCAATCGGCAAAGACCCGGAACAGGTCGCCGCGCTGCCGCCGCAGAACCAGTAAGCTGATTTGCGGATAAGCGCTGCACACAGCGCATAGTTCGGATTGAACCCTCGGTCTATCACGGCCGAGGGTTCGTCGTATCTTAGGAACATACCGTCCAAGAAAGGGGTTCTCATGGGCTTCCACGCATATTCGTCGCCATACGACTGGTCTCGTATCGCCGGCTTCAAAGCCACCGCCAAAACCGTGCCGGGTGGCATGATCGACCTGTCCGTAGGCTCGCCTGTGGACCCGGTGCCGAGCAGTGTCCAGCAGGCGCTGGTTGCCGGCGCAGACGCCCCCAACGCCCATGGATACCCGGTCACCGCCGGCACCGCCGACCTTAAGGCCGCTATCGATACATGGTTCCGCGAACTGCGCGGGGTGGATCTGAAATCCATCAACGCTGCCGCCGTACCCACCGTGGGTTCCAAGGAGGCCGTGGCGCTGATGGCCAGCCTGCTGCACCTTGGCGAAGGCGATGTGGTCGTCCAACCGGCTGTCTCCTACCCGACTTACGAAATCGGTACCCAACTTGCCGGCGCCACCGTGGTCAAAGTCGATGATGTGACCGACGTCGATTCCTGGGTGAATATTCCGAACGTCAAGGCCATCTGGATCAACTCGCCGTGTAATCCCTCCGGCGAGGTCATCTCCGCTGACTGGCTGACCGACATCGTGGCTGCTGCCCGTCGCATCGGTGCCGTGGTGCTCTCCGACGAATGCTATGCGTTAATGGACTGGCGTTCGGTGCGCCGCAATACAGCCGCGTCCTCTGCGCCTGCCGCGTCTGCATCTGCTGCGTCTGTGCCTGCCGCACCGGTGGCCGAATCCAACGAGCCCGCCTCCGATACCGCATTCAGTCTCTCCGCCACGCCATGTGCCCTGAATCCACATGTGTGTGAAGGTTCGGCAGCTGGCATCCTGGTGCTCTACTCGCTGTCCAAGCAGTCCAACATGGCCGGCTACCGTACGGCTCTAATTGCCGGCGATTACCGGCTGGTCAAGGAAATGGCCGAATACCGCAAGCAGATCGGCCAGATTATCCCTGGCCCAGTGCAGGCCGCCATGGCCGCAGGCCTGAAGGACACAGCCGCTGTGCACGAGCAATGGAGGCGTTACCGTCGCCGCCTATCCGCGCTGGTTGACGCACTGAAGGCATATGGCTATTCGGCACAAATGCCCTCCGGCGCGCTGTACGTATGGGTCAAGGCCAAGTCCGGCGACTGCTGGGCCGATATGGCCGAGCTCGCCAAGATCGGCATCATCCCCAGCCCCGGCGAATTCTACGGCGCTCCCGCCTACCTGCGTTTCTCCGCCACCGCCACCGACGAGGCCATCCGTTCCGCCTGCGAACGTCTCACGGCGTAATGAGATCGTAAGTGGCGTTGAGCCGTTCACGCCCCAAACTGGGCGGCCTTGTTGCCGAATTTGCGGCGCACAGCGTCCAGTGCGGCCTCGGCATCATGCAAACGCGCCTGTGAGGTCTGGCCGCGGGCATTGTCGGCCTCTTCGAGCATGTCATCCAGTGAAGGCTGCACGGCCGTAGCCGCCGCCTTACTGAGCGAAGACGTGCTCATACCGGCCAAGCGAATAGTTTTGGGCAGGGGAGTGGCAGACTCCGCCGAGGCCGGTAGCCCCAGCATGACTTTCAGCTGCCGCACGCATTCCGGGTACAGCACGCCGGCCGTATCGGTCGGCCGCTCCATCGTAAAAGACCGGGTCTGATAGCTCAGGTCGGCGAACCGCAACTTCACCGTCAGCGTGCGCGCCACCAGCCCCTTGCGCCGCAGCGTGCTGGTTACTTCGTCGCAGGCCGAACGCAGTAGCCCACACACCACGCGCATATCGCGTGTATCCTCGGCCAAGGTTTCCTCGGACCCAATGGATTTCTCCTCGCGTACCGTGGTAATTTCGCGGGAATCCAACCCGTGCGAGGCCGCCCATAATCCACGTGCCGCAGCCGGGGAGCCAGTGGCACGAGTCAATGCAGCCTCATCCAGCTGAGCCAATTCAGCCACCGAATGCACGCCCCAAGCATTAAGCCGCTTCTCCAAAGACGGCCCGATTCCCGGAATACCACGCAATGGCATCATCTGCACGAATTCGGCCGAGCGGGCCGCGGGAATCAGCAGCATGCCGTCCGGCTTGGCATTGGTCGAGGCCATTTTGGACACCAGTTTGTTACAGGCGATACCCACTGAACACGTCACGTGGAAGCGCTCGGCCACCTGAGCGCGAATCCACGCGCCGATCGCGCTCGGCCGCCCCCACTCCAGCAGTGCGGCGGACACATCCATATAGCCCTCGTCCACCGAAACCTGCTCGAACCGGTCGGTGACGGTCAAAAACACCTCATGCATGATTCGGTGCGACATCATGCGGTAATACGCCATATCCACTGGCAGAAAAATGCCGTTCGGGCACAACCGATGGGCGCGCGCGGCCGGCATCGCCGAATTGATGCCGTATTTCCGGGCTTCGTAGCTCGCGGCGGACACCACCGCGCGCGGCCCGGTGCCGATGATTACCGGCTTGCCTTTGAGCCCGGGGTTGCGCGCCACCTCCAATGAGGCATAGAAGGCATCCATGTCGATATGCAGCACGGTGCATCCGGTCTCGTCGTGGCCCCAATCGCGTTTGGCGGCCTCAAGTCTCGGTGCGGTGCTCATGCCACCATTGTAGGAATGCCGAACGAGGTCATGCTCACTATGTGGCGCGCATGACGCGGCGCTCATTGTCATAATGCCGAATATCGCCGGAATTCCAAGGGTTTACGCACTGTGCGGCTGTTTCGCGTGGTGGGTGCGATTCCACGGAATCGTCCACATTGCGTCACTGTCCGTAACGCCTTCCAAGTCAATGCGCGCTGTCCCGGCTCTCCGAGTAGCGTAAACCTCATGAAGAAGGCAGTGGTCGGTATCCTCAACCGTGTTCCCGTGGTTCTTATCGTGATTGGTGAGGCACTGGTGATTTATTTGGCTACGGCCGTCGCCAAACTTGCGTTCACCCAGCTCGATCCGCTGTACTCGGTGTGGTATCGCGTGGGATTCATGGCGGTGCTGTTGCTGCTGTGGCGCAGGCCCTGGAACAAGGCGAAGCGAGCGCAACTGTTTCACCGCGACGCCCGCAGCTGGGGGCTGGTCGTACTGCTCGGCTGCTCGCTGGTGCTGATGAATACCCTGTTTTATGTGGCCATCAGCAATATGGATATGGGCATTGCCGTGTCTATCGAATTTTTGGGACCGCTTTCGGTGGCGGTGATTACCGGCAAAAGCTGGCGCGAGCGGGTCGGTATCGGTATCGCGGCGGTCGGTGTGGTGCTGTTAGCTGGCATATCATTGGCCAATCCGTCCGGCAATGGCACGTTTTTGTATGGTCTGATTGCGATTTTGATCGGCGGGTCGATGTGGGGCATGTATATCATCACCGGCCGGCGCGTGGCGGCTGGCGGCAATTCGCTGGATAATCTGTGCATCGCCGTGACCATCGGCTGGCTGGTCCAGTCCCTGTTCCTTGGCGTGCCGGCTGTGGCTCATGTGGTTCACCCCAAGGCCGATGCCACGTGGGCGCTTGAGCCCGGCGGCTCGCTGAAGCTGCTGGCTCTGCTGTTTGTGATTTCCCTGATGGCCTCGTTCATTCCCTATGTGGTGGAGCAGATCACGCTGCGACGCACCACATCCGGCGCATTTTCGGTAATGCAATCCATCAATCCCGCCATGGCGGTGGCCGTGGGACTGGCGTTCGGCGAGATTCCCAGCGTTGGTGAAATCGTCGGTGTGGCGTTGGTGATTTGCGCGGTTATCGTTACGTTCTCCGGCGACGCCGCACCCGCGGACGTTCAATAATGTGTCGTTCGGCACGCCGTATCCGCAGGACGTGGTACAGTAATTTGCTGTTGCGCATTATTGCGTAACGTGGAGTCATGCCTGAGTGGCCGATAGGGGCACCCTGCTAAGGTGTTAGTCGTGTAAACGGCTCGAGGGTTCGAATCCCTCTGACTCCGCCGATTAAGGTTCCGGGTGAAAGCTCGGAACTTTTTTGTTTTCCGGAAACTCCGGGTTAAGTAACTCCTGAAATAACCGAGGACGGGCGGTCTCCGCTTGTGGTAAGCGGAGTCGGAGGTACGCCATTGTCCGTCCGCCTCCAAACCGCCATTTTAGTGGGCGAACGAGTGCGGCACGTCGGGAAAAGTCCGAGCGACGAAAAAAAATGTCCACTAAGTGAGACTTTTGCGTGGTGTTCGTGAATGGTGATTGAAGATTAACCGGTTTATATATTGCTTGTCCAATCGCTTGCTCATCGCCTCCCTCCCCGCAGTACTTGACCGAGATGGGCGGTACCCTAGAGAGAGAAGAAGAGTTCCGAAGGGCGGGCAAAGATGAGCCATATCGCTGGGCAGGGGCAACATCGCTCCAACTCGACACGAACCAACCGTGCGGCGCTGATTATCGTGTTCGTGATCGTGCTCGCCGTTGCGCTGGGCATCGGCGCATGGTTCGCAACCCATCGCACGGACGGCAATGGCCCCGCACACGCCGGAGTGTCGGACGTCGCGTTGAATAAAGCGAAGAACACGCCCAAACCGGTGACCGAACATCACGGCAATTCACCGGATTGCCCGGATACGGACTGCATCGCCATGCTGGTCAACGGCGATTTGTTGTTCCATGAGGGATTGTGGAGCCATTTCCAAGGCCCGAACCCCAACGCCACGGATGGCACCGCCTTCAACTTCGACCCGCTGTTCGCGCCGATGAAGCAGTACATTCAGGCTTCGGACATCGCCGTGTGCGAATTCGAAACCCCGATCGCCCAGCGCGGCGGCCCATATGCCGCGTACCCGATCTTCAACATTCCGCCGGAAGTGGCGGATGCCGCCCGCAACGTGGGATACAACGCCTGCACACACGCCACCAACCATTCCTGGGATCAGGGGGCGGATGGCATCGCCCGTCTGTGGGACACGCTTGAGGCCAATGGCATCGCCCAGACCGGCTCGTACAAAACCGAAGCCGACTCCACCAAACCGTTAGTCATCGATTCCCCGACCGGCGGCGGCAAGCTGGGTCTGGTCACCGGCACGGTCTCCCTCAACGGCATGACCGCCGACGAGGACTGGCAGGTGGATCGTCTGCGCGAAGACGGCGACCCGAATCACGGCAGCGACATCCAGCGCGCGGTAGACAAGGCCAACAAGGCCCGCGAGCAAGGTGCCGATGTGGTGGCCATCGCCATGCACTCGGTGCAGGAATACCTTGATTACGCCGATTCCTGGCAGATTTCGGAAGCCCATGAGCTTGCCGACACTGGTGCCTTCGACGTTATCTACGGTGCCGGCTGCCATTGTGCGCAGCCCATCGAGAACTATAACGGCACGTGGATTATCTACGGTCTGGGCAACGCCGTCACCGAGTCGGCGAACACGCCGGAAACCTTGGTCAACAACCAGGGTGTGACCGCACGCATCCAGTTCGCCGGCAAGAAGGGCGTCAAGGGGTCGTGGCGCGTCAACCGCATCGACTGGGTGCCCACCGCCAACGTGCATCAAGGCAACTACCAATGGTGCCCGATATCCAGCGACCATCCCATAGGCACATGTTGGGACGAAGCCTACGACGCTCAGATACGCCAACGCATCTGGGATGTCATCTATTCGATGGGCGCGGACCAGAACGTCGTCAAGGAATGGAACATCACGCAGGAGCAGGCGGCAAAGCAATAGTTGCTCGGCTTGGTCTCAAGGAGGGGAAGCCGCAAGGTGACGCTTTTCCCGCCGGCCTCCTAATGTGGAGCCCATGACCGAGATTTACGAAACCCAAAGCGAACGCACCGATCTGCCCCTCGTCGTGATGCCGTCCGTGCTTGACTCGATGATCGAGCCCATCAAGGCCCAGTTCCCCGCGCTCCACGACGTTGCCCGCGTGCGTATGTTCGAGGAATTCACGTCCGACGAGGCGACCATAGCCGAGCGTCTGAAGGATGCCGACGCCCTGCTGGTGGGCGGCTACCACATTTCGGACGATCTGCTGCGCACCATCAGCGGGCAGGGGCACGTCAAGTGCATCGTGTTCTGCGGTACCGGCGTCGCCAGCTACCTCAATCTCGATAAGGCGCGCGAGCTGAAGATCCGCGTCTGCAACGCCGAACATTATGGCGATCACGCCGTGGCCGAGCACACCTTCGCCCTTCTGTTCGAGCTCATCCGCCGCGTTGGCCAACTCGATAAGGACGTCAAGGCCGGCAACTGGGCGTGGGCCAGCGGCGATGGACTGCAACTCGCCGGCCGTCGCATGGGCATCATCGGACTGGGCGGCATCGGCTCCACCGTGGCCGGCATCGCCCGCGCCCTCGGCATGGAGGTCGCCGCATGGAATTCGCATGTGCCGCCCGAGCATTTCGAACGCTCCGGTGCCACTCCGGTCGACGATCTCAACAAGCTCATCGAAACCAGCGACGTCATCTCCGTCCATCTGCCGCTGAACAACGCCACGCGCGGCATCGTCACCGCCGAGAACCTTGCGCATGTGAAGCCCGGCACCCTGTTCATCAACACCGCCCGCTCCGAAGTCATCGAATCCGGTGCGCTGCTTGCCCGACTGCAAAAGGGCGATGTTCCCGCCGCACTCGACGTGTTCGACCATGAGCCGCTGACCGCCGACGACGCCATCTGCCATGTGCCCGGCATCGTCCTGACCCCGCACGTCGGCTGGCGTGCCGACGGCGCGTTCAAGGAGCTCACCCGCCAGATGATCGCCTGCCTGACCGCCTACTTCGCCGGCGAAGACTATAACGTCGTCGTCTCCGAACGCTGATAGCCCTGCCTAGCCTCGCGCTCAATCGAACACCCAGCCAGTCGACCACCGGAACACGCTCATGCAGACGATTCTCAACACGCCCGACGATCCTGCCCACGATTCGCTCGTCGAAAAAAAGTCCGAATTTATCGGCGACGCCGCCC
>UMLF01066248.1_pt1 | contig 27058 bp, 30 predicted proteins | sample 1966501 | NCBI WGS metagenome assembly UMLF01 (sample SAMEA4836194, study PRJEB28245) | human gut metagenome | biome: gut microbiome; material: fecal sample | place: Denmark | collected 2008 | reverse complement strand
CATTTTTTTTCAAATGTCAATAGAAATTGTTATATTTTTGTAATAAATTTGTAATGTATTTGTAATATTTGTTTTTTACTATTATTATATCTATTGATTAAATTATTACATTTTCTCGTTTATTCTTTTTATATCTCTTTTTCTTCGTTTTCTTCGTTTTTTTCTTTATTTTTATCTTTATTTTTTTCTGATTTATTCTTTACGTTTTCAGTCCATTTTTCGACATAATATCTTCTTATTATTCCCAAATTATTAAACATTCTTCCTACAAATACAACTATTGCTGCTAAGTAAATGTCTATATTTAGTTTTTCTCCTAAGACTGTTAATAATATTGCAAGTATTGCATTTCCAAAAAATCCTGAAATAAATATTTTCATATCAAATTTTTTATTTATTACAGATGCAACTCCTCCAAATACTGAGTCTAATGCTGCAATTATTGCTATTGCTAAATAGCTTGAATATGTATATGATATCATTGGTGCATTTAACCCTACTATAACCCCTAAAACGCATGCTATTATCATAACTAAAAAAATCATTTTCATCATTCCTTTTTAATTTTATTGAATATATTTATGTGTTATATCTTTACTGTATTTCGGTATACTTACTTTTCCCTTTGTAATGTCTATGTCAAAGCCATAGTTTTTTAATTCTTCTACATAACCGCCATTTCCTAATAATGTACTTTCTAGTTTTGTTGAATCTCCTATTGCCTTTATTTCATATGGTGCTAGTATTCTTTGTTGATTTACAAATATTATAGAATTACTTCCTACATCAACAATATCTGACATGTTTATTATTCTTTGTCCATTTATTGATATTGCTTCTGCTCCTGCTAATTTTAGATAGTCTACAATTACTAATAAATCTTCGGCTGAAAGTGGATCTACATTTTCTTCTTGGTTTGTATTTTGCTTATCTACATCTTGAATTTTTATTGTTATTCCTTGTCCTTCAACATCAGTTTTTCCTAAATACATATTTGTTTGTTCTAATTCTTTTTCTACTAATTTTGAAGAATCTTCTGTTGATTGTTCTTTTTCTTTGTATTCAGCTAGTTTTGCAGTTTTTTCGTTATATTGTTCTTGTGCTTCTTTATACATCTTTTTCCAGTTTGCAAGTTCTGTTCTTAGTTCTTCTTCTCGCATTGTTTCAATTGATGTTATGTCTGTTTCTTTAACAACTTTGAATTGCATACACATAACTGTTGCTAATGCAAAACATGCTATTGCAATTGTTATACATACAGTTATTTTGCCTTTTTTCATTTTTTTAATCCCTTTCTTTCACTAATCATTATCCAAAATTTTGTCTGTACCATTAATTACTATTACTTATATATTTGAAGTTTAATACTCCTGAATATTTTGGTATTGTTATTGAATTTGATTTTTTAGGTGTGCTTACTTTTATTCCTCTGTCTTCTAATTTACTTAACCAACCTCCTGGTCTAGATAAGTTTGCTAGAGCTTCTGGTGAACCTATTGCTTTTATTTCAAATGGTGATCCTATTTTTTCACCATTTATATTTATGATGTTTCCACCACATATTATTGGTGTTGTTAATATTATTCTTTGATTGTTTATTGATATTGCTTCAGCTCCTGCATTTTTTAATTCATTTACAACTTTTAGCAAATCTATATCATGTATTATAAAGTTGCTTGGATCTAAAACTGAACTTGAGTCAATATCACTATCTGCAATTGTTAGTATTATTCCTGGTCCTGTTACTTCTGTTAAACCTATCATTTTATTTCCATCATTTATTTGATTTTTGGCTTCTTCTAATTCTGAATTATTTTTTGTTGCACTTTCTATTTGTTCTTGTAATTGTGAGTCGACTTTTTCTGTTTCTTTTAAAAGGTTATCATATTTTTCTTTATATTTTAAAACTTCTGCTCTTAAGTTATTTTCTTCATAATTTTTACTTGAAGTTGAGCTTGTATTTTTTACTGTTTTTACTTGTATACAAATTCCAGATGTTAATGCAAAACACATAACTCCTAAAACTAAAGCAATTGCTTTTTTATTAGTCATTTATATCTCTCCTTTATACCTTTTCTCTAAATCTAGGTTTAAAATCTCCATTTATATTTCCATTTAAATATATCGTTCCTTCTTTTTCTTGATTTTCTTTTAGAATAGCTGGTACATATAACATTTTATTTGTTAAATTACTATCATTTCCTAAATGAATTGTCTTTTTTTCTTCTTCCATATACATTATATAATCATTTTTGTTTGTTATATCTATACTTGAAACTTTTTTGTCTAATTCGTAGCTTTTACAAATGTTCATTATTTGTATAACTGTTTCTAATTTTTCTAAGTCCTCGTCATTTAATCTGTTACCTGCAACTACTTGTTCTTGTGGTGTAGTGATTCCCATTATTACTGGTAAATCTAATTTTTGTTCTGCTATTTCTAATATATATCCTTGGTTATTTATATAGGCATATCCATTTAAGAATTCTACATTATAGTTTTGTTCTCTTTCTTCTATTGTAATTTCTATTTTGTTTGGAATTTTTCTTTTTATTTTTGTATTTTCTACATATGCATTTGTTTTTATTTCATTTACTACTTTGTTTTTATTAAATCTAAATATATTTTGCCCTATTTGTAATTGTGTTAAGCTTATTATTGTATCTGAATTTATTTTATTATTTCCTATAACTTGTATATCTGTTATATTGAACATTGGTGAAATTAATGCAAAACAAATTCCTCCTATTATTATTGCTACTAATATTATTGTTTTTAGTATCTTTTTTATTTTTTTCTTTTTTCTCATTATTTTTGCTTGTTTTTTTGTCATTCTCGTTTGGTTTTCTTGCTTTATTTTTTGATTATTTTTATTTGTCATTCCTATTACTGTTTCTGTGTCAAAATCGAATTGATCTTTTTGTTCATTTTTTCTTTGTTTTATTCTTTTTTCTCTTTCTTTTGCTTTTTTCTTTTCTTCTTTTTCTTTTTTGGCTGTATTATTTGAAAGATTATATAAATTGTCGATTTCTTCTCTTTGTTGTTTTGTCAAAATTTTCACCTCCCAAAAATTCTAGTATGTATTGTATCAAAAAAAAAACTATATTTCTATAGTTTTTACAAAAAATTCATATAATCTTGCTATAGTTTATTAAAAATATGTCTTAGCAACCTTATTATAATAGTTTTAATATATTTTCGAATGTGACCGAAATAGTGTTACAAATTCTTAAGTAAATGCTTTAAAGGATCCTGCAACCAGGGTTTGTTAAATCATTTACGTTAGAATTTGTTAACGTATGTAGGAAAACCGAGAAAAATATGAAAACTATTATAATAAGGTTGCTAAGACATTATTTTATTTAACTGTAATATTTGCTCCTAATTTTTTTAATTTATAATCTAATTTTTCATAGCCTCTTAAAATATATTCAATATTATCAATTTGTGTTTTTCCTTTTGCGATTAATCCCGCTAATACCAATGCCGCTCCTCCTCGCAAGTCTGTTGCTTTTACATCTGCTCCATATAATTTTCTTGTTCCTCTTATTACTGCACTTTTTCCTTCTACTGTTATTTTTGCTCCCATTTTATTTAATTCTTGTGCATATTTATATCTATTTTCAAATATGTTTTCAACTATTATTGATGTTCCTTTTGCTGTAGTTAGCATTGATGCAAATACTGATTGCATGTCTGTTGGAAATCCTGGATATGGCATTGTTTTTATATCTATTGCTTTTAATTTTTTTGGTGCTATTATTTTTATCTTATTTTTATTTATTTCAATTTTACATTCCGCTTCTTCTAATTTGTTTATTATTGGAGTTATATGTGTTGCATTTACATCTTCTAATATTATATTTCCTTTTGTTGCTGCTGCAAAACATAAAAATGATCCTGTTTCTATTCTGTCTGGCATTATATTGTAACTAATGTCTTTTAATCTTTTTACCCCAATTATTTGTATTTCATCTGTTCCCGCTCCTGTTATTTTCGCTCCCATTTTATTTAAAAAATTTTGAAGGTCAATTATTTCTGGTTCTCTTGCTGCATTTGTTATAATTGTTGTTCCTTCTGCAAGAACACTAGCAAGTATTGCATTTTCTGTGGCTCCTACACTCGGAAAATCTAAGTCTATTTTTTCTCCTTGTATTTTTTCTGCATTGCATTCTATGTTTCCATGATTTTGATTTACTTGTATTCCTAGTTTTTCAAAACTTTTTAGGTGTAAGTCTATTGGTCTTGAACCTATGTCACATCCTCCTGGATATGAAAATATTGCTTTTTTGTATCTTCCAAGTAATGCTCCTGCAAGTATTACTGATGAACGCATTTTGTTCATTAAGTCTGGTGGTATTTCAAATTTTTCTATTTTTGATGTGTCTATTTTTATTTTCCCATTTTTCTTTTCTATTTTTGCTCCTAATGTTTCTAGTATTTTATACATCATTTGGGTGTCTTGTATGTGTGGAACATTATACAGTGTTGTTTTTCCTGCATTTAATATTGTTGCTGCAATTATTGGAAGTGATGAATTTTTTGACCCTGATATTTTTACTGAGCCTTCTAATTTTTGGCCACCTTCTATTATGTAACTTGACATTTTTCTTCCTCCTTTTTACGTTTTTGCTATATTTTATGATTTGTTTACGTAAAAAGTGATTTTTGAAATTTTAGGTAATTTTACGTTTTTTTATTTTCTTTTATTATTTCTATTGCCCTTTTTCTTGCACTAATTTCATTTTTTTCTTCAGAAGAAATTTCTGCTAAAGTTCTTCCATCTTCTAATTCAAATATTTCATCAAATCCAAATCCATTTTTTCCTCGAGGGTATTCTGCAACAAATCCACAAATATATGCTACTGCTGTAATTGTTTTTTTGCCATCTGAAAGTGCCATTGCTGTTGTAAATTTTATTTTTCTTTTCTCATGTGGTACTCCTTTTAATTTTTCTATTATTGCTTCGTTTCTTTCTCTATCTGTTCCTTTGTTCCATCTTTTTGTATAAACTCCAGGGAATCCATCTAAATATTCAATTTCAATTCCTGAATCATCTGCCAGGCACATTTTTCCTTCTAATTTTTTTGCTATTGTTTCTGCCTTTTTTCTTGCGTTTCCTTCAAATGTATTCTGATCTTCTTCAACATCTACATCTATTCCAATTTCATTCATTGGAATTATTTTGTATTCTTCTAATATTTCTTGTGCTTCTTTAATTTTACCTTTATTTCCAGAAGCCATTATAATTTGTTTTTTCATAATTTTATTGCATAAACTAGATTATGCTTCTCCTTTTTCTATTTATGTTCTTTTATAATATCTTCTATTTTTTTTACAACTTCATCTATTGATAGATTACTTGAGTCGATAACAATTGCATCTTCTGCTTTTTTTAATGCTCCTACTTTTTTATGCATATCATTGTAATCTCTCATTTTTACATTTTCTAAAACTTCTTCATATGTTGTTTTTATTCCATTTTGAATATTTTCTTCATATCTTCTTTTTGCTCTTATTTCTTCACTGGCATCTAGATAGATTTTTATATCAGCATTTGGAAATACTACTGTTCCTATGTCTCTTCCTTCTACTATTACATTTTTTCCTGTTGCTAGTTTTCTTTGTATTTCTACCATTTTTTCTCTTACTGGTATTATAGAAGAAATTTGAGAAACTATTGATGTTACTTCTTTTGTTCTTATTTCTTTACTAACGTCTTCTCCATTTAATAAAATAATATCTTTACTTCCTGTATTATCTATTTTTATATCTATTTCATTTGCTATTTTTATTATTTTTTCTTCATCTTCTAATTTTGCATTTTCTTTTAATACCTGTAATGCTACACATCTATATGTTGCCCCTGTATCTAAATTTAAAAATCCTAATTTTTCTTCTATTTTTTTTGTTACTGTTCCTTTACCACTTCCGGCTGGTCCATCAACTGCTACTATCATCTTTTTACTTCCTTTCTTAATTTTTACTCATTATATTATATCAAATTGTTTCTTTTTTTTCAATTATCTATAACTTTTAAATTGTAACATAATTACAAAAAAATAATACAATAGTAAGAGGTGATTAATGTGGCTTATTCAGAAAGAGAACTTTTGGCAAGAATGATACAATGCGAGGCTGGTGGTGAAGGTGATATTGGAATGAAAGCTGTTGCATCTGTAATAATGAACAGAGTAAATGTCCCTGTTGGTGAATATTCAAGAATTTCTCAAAATGGTAATATACGAAATATTTTATTTCAAGACGGTCAATTTGATTGTGCAAGGGAAACTTTAGGAAATCAATATAATCCGCAAAATATCTATAATATGAATCCAACTGAAGAAAATTTTTATATTGCTGATTGGGCACTTTCTGGTAATAGACTTATAGAAGCTGGTGAATGTTTATGGTATTTAAATCCTTTTAAACCTACCTGTGATACAACTTTTCCTAGAAATGGCTCTGGAACTTTCCACACAAGAATTAATAATCATTGTTTTTATAGGCCTACCGCTTCTTATTCTAATACTTAATTAATTTATAAAATCTAAAATTTAAATATTTTTTATAAATTTATATACATATATTTTGTATTAAAAAATCTATTTTGAAAGGATGAATTGTATGAGTGAAAATTTAAATGAAAAAAGGAATGTTGTTCCTAATAATCAATCTCCTGAGGTTTTAACAAATAATATCTATACTCCTGCTTTTTTACGAGAACATATTGGAAAATTAGTGAGAGTTGAATTTTTGATTGGTACTAATAATTTAACCGATAGAACTGGTATTCTTGAAGATGTTGGTGTAAGTTATATTTTACTTAGATCTATTGAAAGTGGTAATTTGCTTTATTGTGATATTTATTCTATCAAGTTTGTGTCTATTGCAGAATATCCTTATAGACCTGGAATGTACAATTATTAGATAATATCTTGAATTTTAGTGTATAATGATGTATAATTCAAACATAATAAAAATGGAGGTACAATATGGAAAAACTAGTTATAAAAGAATTATACAAAAATACTGAAAATTATATTAACAAAGATGTAACTTTAGAAGGATGGGTTAGAACAGTTAGAGATTCAAAAACATTTGGTTTTATCGAAATAAATGATGGAACTTTTTTTAAAAATGTTCAAATCGTTTTTACTGATAAATTATCAAATTTTAATGAAATCTGCAAACTTACAATTAGTTCTTCAATTAAGGTCACAGGAACTCTTGTAAAAACTGAAAATGCAAAACAACCTTTTGAAATTCAAGCAACAAGTGTAGAAATAGAAAGTTTATCTGATAGCACATATCCACTTCAAAAGAAAAAACATTCTTTTGAGTATTTACGTACTATTGCACATCTTCGTCCAAGAGCTAATACTTTTAATGCTGTATTTAGAGTTAGAAGTAGTTTGGCTTATGCTATACATCAATTTTTCCAAGAAAGAGGTTTTGTATATGTAAATACGCCTTTAATTACTGGAAGTGATGCTGAAGGTGCTGGAGAAATGTTTAATGTTAATTCTTTTGATTTAACAAACATACCTAAAGCAGATGATGGAAATATTGATTTTTCAAAAGACTTTTTTGGAAAACCTGCTCATTTAACAGTTAGTGGTCAATTAAATGGTGAAACTTTTGCTGAAGCTTTTAGAAATATTTATACATTTGGTCCTACTTTTAGAGCTGAAAATTCAAATACAGTTAAGCATGCTGCTGAATTTTGGATGGTTGAACCTGAAATATGCTTTGCAGATTTAGCTGATGATATGGATTTAGCAGAAGATATGATTAAATATATTTTTAAATATGTTTTAGATAATTGCCCAGAAGAAATGGAATTTTTCAACAATTTTATTGATAAAGGTTTATTAGAAAGATTAAATCATGTTATCAATTCTGATTTTGTTAGAATTTCTTATACTGATGCAGTTAAAGAATTAGAAAAACATAATGATGAATTTGAGTATAAAGTTAGTTGGGGTATTGATTTGCAAACTGAACATGAAAGATATTTATGTGAGCAAATATTTAAAAAACCTGTTTTTGTTACAGATTATCCAATGGATATAAAAGCTTTCTATATGAAACAAAATCCAGATGGAAAAACTGTTGCAGCTGCTGACCTTTTAGTTCCAGGTATTGGTGAAATTATTGGTGGTAGCCAAAGAGAAGAAAATTATGAAAAATTATTAAATAGAATGAAGGAATTGAATATGCCTATTGAAAATTATGAATGGTATTTGGATTTAAGAAAATATGGTAGTTGTGTTCATTCTGGATTTGGTTTAGGTTTTGAAAGGGCTATTATGTATTTAACAGGTATGCAAAATATTCGTGATGTTATTCCATTCCCTAGAACACCAAAAAACTGTGAATTTTAAAGTTCACAGTTTTTGCTTTTTTTATATTCTGTGGTATAATTATATGTAATACATGAGTAGCTCTTAAGGAGGTCTATATGGATTAGAAGAAACTTCAGAATGAAGAAAAAGCAAGTACTTCAAATGAACAGAAATCTCAGGTTGAGAAAAAAACAGTCAACACTTCAAATGGAAGCAATTATAACTTTGCATCATTTTCTCCATACAATCTTAGAAGATGGAGAAAAGCACATCCAAACCCTTTTAGGGATGGATCAATTTACAGTTGTTTTTAGTTAAGGAGGGAATTTATATGGCAGCAATAAAAAAGACATTTCCTAGAGAAGTTTCTTTTAACCAAGAAATTTCTGAAATTCGTTCAAACAAATCCTCAGTTTCTAGAGCTTTAAGGAAGTGAAGAGATAACCATCCAAATGGTTTTTATTTTAATAAAAAGAGCACTTCTTATTAAATTTTAGGATCAAAGACCTACCCCCAGTAAGCAATGCTTACTGGGGGTATTTATTATTTTATTAAAATCTTTTTGTTAATTCGTCTAATGTGTATATTTCTTTTTCTCCTGTTTTTGAATTTTCTAATTCATATTTTCCATCTTCAAATTTTTTGCCCATTACAATCATATTTGGTGTTCCTAAGGCATACACATCATTAATTCTATTACCCATATTTAGATTTTCTCTATCATCAATAATAGTTTGAATTCCATTTTCTTGAAGTTTGTTATATAATTCAAATGCTTTTTCTTTGTTTTCTTCACTATATATAATTTGAACTTTATATGGTGCAATTGTTTCAGGTAATGCAAAACCTTTAATTCTGTCATTTTTAATGATGATATTATTTTCTATTGTTGTTGCAATTATTCTTCCCAATCCAATTCCATAGCATCCCATATAATATGGTTTGCTTTGTCCATTTTCGTCTTGATATGTTAATCCCATTGCTTCTGAATATTTTGTTCCTAATTCAAAATTATTTCCTAACTCTACAGAATTGTATTCTTTCATGTCTTCTAGTTTTAGTCCTTGTAGTCTGTCTATAAATGTTTCTTTATCTTCAAAATCTAGAACTTCTTTATTAATACCTACATTTTTTTCTTCATTATATAAAATAATATCTTCTCCTAATTTTGTAATGGCTTGGAATTCTTCTGATACTCTTCCTCCCATTGTTCCTCCATCACTTACAACTGGTATGATATTAATTCCTATTCTTTTGAATATGTTCATATATACATCATGCATTTTTTCAAAAGTTTTGTGCATATCTTCTTGTGTTTTATCAAATGAATATGCATCCATCATTACAAATGTACGTGGTCTAAACAAATATCCTCTTGCTCTAATTTCTTTTCTGAATTTTTCTCCTATTTGATAATATGTTGCAGGTAAGTTTTTGTATGATAATAGTCTGTTTGCTCCAAATATTGTAGCACATTCTTCTGCTGTTGGAGCTAAGCCGTAATCTCCTAAGTTATTACTCATATTGAACATTATATCTGCTTCTTTTGTGTATACATCCCATCTTCCTGATTGTTCCCATATTTTTCTTGGTTGTAGTTTTGGAAATTCTGCTTGAATACAATCTGCTTTGTCTAGTTCGTCAATAATTATATTTTCTACTATTCTTTCTATTTTTGTCCATATGTTTCCATATCCAAATATTCCACTTTCAAATTGATATAATTCTCCTAGTTTCATTAATATGTCTTGGCCTGAATAATTTTTATCGACATCATTAAAGTTTATTTTCTTTGGGTTTAATTTACTTAATTTCATTTTCTATTCCTTCTTTCCTATTCTTCATCATTATTACTGTCCTCTTTTTGTTCTTCCATTTTGGGCTCTGGAGCCTCTTGTTTTTCTTCATTTTCAGAATTATTTTCTACTAAATCATCAATTACAATTTGTTGATTTTCATCTAATTTATATCTTGGAAGTTCTGGCAAATCATTTAAAGATGTGTATCCAAACATTTTTAAGAATTCATTTGAAGTTGTATATGTCATTGGTTTGCCAGGTAAATCTGACTTTCCAGCCTCTTGAATTAATCCATATTCTAGTAATTTGTAAATACATGCGTCTGCACTAACTCCTCTTATAGACTCTATTTCCGCTCTCGTTACTTTAGGATTATATGCAATTATTGCAAGTGTTTCTAATGCTGCATTTGATAAATTTGGTTTTGATCTTTTATCTAAAATTGGATATAAATATTCATATAATTCTTTTTTTGTACATAATTGATAGCTATCTTCTACTTTTATTATCTCTATTCCTCTGTTTTGAATTTTATAATCTTCTTGCATTGATACTATTATATTTTCTAAATCTTCTTTTGGCATTTCCAAAGAAATCATTAGTTCTTTTATTGTTACTTGTCTTCCTGCTGCAAAAAGTATTGCTTCAATTATTGCTTTGATTTTTTCTATTTCCATATTTGATTTTTCCTTTCTAAGTTTTTTCCCATATAGATTGTTTTTCTTTTTCTTCATCTCCTCTATCTTGCAGATATTGTTGAGGAATTCTATCTATGTACAAATTATTATTTATTGCTAATATTGCCATTTTTGCTTCCATACTTTGTATAAGGTAATCATGATATTTTGAATTAATATATGGATAATTTTTCATATATAAATATTCGTCATTTATCCATTCGTCTTGTAACAAAAATGATAAATCAGTGTCTGCTCTTGCAATTTCTTTTGCAGCTTCCATATAACTTTCTTTTAATGTCATTGATAAAAAAGAGTTTGTTGATTGTGCAATTGTTTTGTAATTTCCATATAAGTCCTTAAATTGATTTGTTGATGGCTGTTTTGATATGCTTACAGTATTATCTATGTTTTGTAAAAATGGTAGAACATTTTCAGATTCTGTATATAAATCTGGTCTTATGCTTTTTGTATATCTAATTAGTTGCATAGTATTGTCTACTTCATTTTTATCACAGTATATTACTATTTTTTCTCCTCTTGGTTTTATGTCATTAGCTTCATTTGAAATAAATTTCATATAAAAATTAGGGTTTTGGTTGCAAGATAATATCAAATTTGATAGTTCTGATATATTACCATTATTGCAATTTATATATAGCCTTAACATGTTTTCAAATTGTGGCATTTCATATCCTTTGGATTTTATATGATAAAATACTGTCCTCTCTTTTGTCCCTTGATATTGTATATTATATTTTTTTTCACTATATAATCTTTTTAATAATTCTTGTTCCATATAGTCATTGTTTTGGTATTCTTCTTGTGTGGGTTCTTTTCCTTGCATTGTGACTAATGCATCATAAGCCATTTTAGTAGTGTTAATTGGTTGTGCTTCATCTACATTTTCTATTATATTAGAATATGCTTTTAAAAAATTATCTATTTCCATATCTAATTTTGTTGGTTGACTATTATTGTTTATTTGTAGTATGTATTTTCTATTTTTATTTTGACTATTTATCATTTGTGCTTCTGGTAATGCTTTTTGTCCTCTGTGTCTCCATAAATTCATTATTTTTTCTATTATATTCATGTGTAAAACCTCGGTTTTATAATTTTACTTATTAATTATATTATATTTTTTCTTAAAAATCAATGCTTGTAGCATTATTATTCAAACTAAAATTTTTGTTGATTATTTGTTTTTTTTGTGTTATTATCTATTTAGTAAGTTATGGAGGTATTTCTTATGAGTGAAGAAAAAAAGAAAATTGAAATTGTTGATGGTGATGGTTCTAATTTAGATATTTCTAATGTATATGACCATTTGAATCCTGGTAAACCTAGACCTAGCGAAGATAAACCTAGAAATGTTATTATTCCTGAAGAGCATAAAAATGTTGATAAAAAATAAATTTTTTTAAAAATAAAATTGTAGAAACTGTAAATTGTAACTGGCCTCAATTTGCAGTTTAAAAATTTTCTGTAAATCTCTTGCCAAAAGTGGAAATTTATGATAAAATAGTCAATGTTATAATAAAATATTGACTAAGAGGAGGTGCAAACATGCCAAATATTAAATCAGCAAAAAAGAGAGTTAAAGTAATTGAAAAGAAAACTTTAAGAAATAATATGATAAAATCTGCATATAAAACAGCTGTTAAAAAATTCGAACAAGCTATTGAAGCTGGAAATATGGAAGAAGCTAAAACTTTATTTTCAGAAGCTACAAAAAAAATCGATCAAGCTTGTACAAAAGGTGTTATTGTTAAAAACACAGCAGCTAGAAAAAAATCTAGTTTATCAAAAAAATTAAATGCAGCTATCGCTTAGGCTAAAAATGAAAATTATGCATAGTTTTTGTTTTAAAAAGAAGTTCTATTTTTTATAGAAGTTCTTTTTTCTTTTATTTATATCTGGTATGTTTTTCCATTGATATTTATATTTTTTGATGTTACTATTTATATAGGTGATGATTATGTTAAAAAAAGTTTTTAATAGTTTTAAAAATCTTGATAAATTAACAAAACTAATTATGAGCCATGGATTAAAGTTTTGCTTTATGATTTGCTTGGTTTCACTTTCAATTCTTCTTACATATAATTTTACATTTACAATTCCTATACTTTTTACAATTGGTTTTATTTTGTTTAGATTAAGCTTGATTTTTGGGATTGAGTTTGTTATTTGTGGTTTTGTTGTTGATGGAATAAAAAAACAAATTATATAAAAAAATAGCGGGATTAGGAGTTATATCTCCGTAATCCCGTTTTCTATTTATTTAATTCAGCTAAAAACATTTCATTTAACATTTTTGGATTTGCTTTTCCTTTTGTTTCCTTCATTGCTTGACCAACCAAAAATCCTAATGCTCTGTCTTTTCCTGCTTTATAATCCGCAATTGATTGTGGATTTGCTTCTAATATTTTAGAAACAACCTCTTTAATTGCACCTTCATCAGAAATTTGAATCCATCCTTTTTCTTTTATTATATCTTCTGGATCTCTTGGATTTTCAAATAATTCTGTTAGTACTTTTTTACCAATACTTGAACTAATTGTACCTTTATCAATTAAAATAACTAATTTTCCTAATTGATTTCCATCAAATGGGATAGCAATTGGCTCTGTTTCAGTTTCATTTAAAATTCTTGATATATCTGATATAATCCAGTTATTAACTGCTTTTGGATTATTACATACCTTTATTGCACTTTCAAATAAATCTGATAAATATTTTGATGCTGTAATAATATTTGCATCTTTTTCAGATAATTCATATTCTTTTAAATATCTTTCTTTTCTAGTCTCTGGTAATTCAGGTAATGTTTTTTTGATATTTTCAATGTATTCTTCTGAAAGCTTTATTGCAACTAGGTCTGGGTCTGGGAAATATCTATAATCTTGTGCATCTTCTTTGTCTCTCATTGAAAATGTTTTTCCTGATACATCATCCCATCTTAATGTTTCTTGTTCTACTTTTCCACCTTCTTCTAATACATCAATTTGTCTATCTATTTCATATTCGATAGCTCTTGTAATGCTTCTAAATGAGTTCATATTTTTCATTTCTGTACGTGTTCCAAATGGTGTTCCTGGTTTATGAACAGATACATTGACATCTGCTCTTAAAGATCCCTCTTGCATTTTACAGTCTGAAACTTCAATATATTCTAGTATTGATTTTAATTTTCTTAAATATGCTTCTACTTCTTCTGCACTTCTTAAGTCTGGTTCAGAAACCATTTCTATTAAAGGAACTCCTGCTCTGTTTAAATCAACTAAGCTTCCTCCTCCAAAGTCGTCATGGTTTAGTTTTCCGGCATCTTCTTCTATATGGATTCTTAATAATCTAATTTTCTTTTTGCCTTCTGTTGTTTCAATTTCAATATATCCATGTTCACATAGTGGTTTATCAAATTGTGATATTTGATAAGATTTTGGTAAATCTGGATAATAGTAATTTTTTCTATCATTTTTACTATCTCTTGATATTTCACAGTTTGTAGCCAAACCTGCTTTTACTGCATATTCAACAACTTTTTCGTTTAAAACTGGTAGTGTTCCTGGCATTGCCATACAAACTGGGCATACATGTGTATTAGGTGCTGCACCAAATTCTGTTGGACATGAACAGAATATTTTTGTTTTTGTTGAAAGTTCTGCGTGAACTTCTAGTCCTATTACAACTTCATAATCACTTCTTGACATTACTCAGCACCTCCTTTGAATTCTGGCTTATAATTGTCTCTAAATTTAATTTCTTGTTCTAGTGTATATGCTGCATTTAAAATAGTTTCTTCTTGGAATCTATTTCCTATTAATTGCATACCAATTGGCATTCCATCTTTGTCAATACCTACTGGTATTGATATTCCTGGAAGTCCTGCAATGTTTACAGATACTGTACATATGTCTGCTAAATACATTTCTAATGGATTATTTGATCTTGAACCAATATCAAATGCTACTGTTGGAGATGTTGGTGTTAATATAACATCATATTTTTCAAATCCTTTGTTAAATTCATTCATAACTAATGTTCTAACTTGTTGTGCTTTTTTGTAATATGCATCATAATATCCTGATGATAATACATATGTTCCAAGGATTATTCTTCTTTTTACTTCTTCTCCAAATCCTTCACTTCTTGATTTTTTATATAATTCTTTTAAGTTCTTGAATTCTGGTGTTCTGTATCCATAACGTATTCCGTCAAATCTTCCTAAGTTTGAACTTGCTTCTGCACATGCAATTATATAATATGTTGCTAGTGAATATTGAGCAATGTCTAGAGAAAATTCTTCAACTTCTGCTCCAAGTTCTTTGTATTTTTCTATTGCTTTTTGTAATGTTTCTTTTACTTCTGAATTTATTCCTTCACCAAAGAATTCTTTTGGAACTCCTATTTTTAAACCTTTTACATCATTTTTTAATGCTTTTGTGTAATCTTTTTTAGGCATTTCTGCAGATGTTGTATCTCTTTCATCATGTCCTGCTATTAGATTTAAAAGCATTGCACTATCTCTTACGTCTTTTGTGATTGGCCCAATTTGGTCAAGTGATGATGCAAATGCTACTAGTCCATATCTTGAAACTAGTCCATATGTTGGTTTTAGTCCTACTACTCCACAGAAACTTGCTGGTTGTCTTATTGAACCTCCTGTGTCTGAACCAAGTGCCCATGGAACAAGGTTTGCAGCAACTGCTGCTGCTGACCCTCCTGAAGAACCTCCTGGTACTTTATTTAAGTTCCAAGGATTTCTTGTTTTCTTAAAATATGAGTATTCTGTTGAACCACCCATGGCGAATTCGTCCATGTTTAGTTTTCCTAAATCTATCATATTTTCTGCATTTAATTTTTCAACAACTGTTGCATCATATGGTGAAACAAAGTTTTCTAACATTTTAGAACTACATGTTGTTTTTACACCTTTTGTGCACATGTTGTCTTTTATTCCTATTGGAATTCCTGCGAAATCTCCACTGATTTCTCCATTATCTATTTTTTCTTGTACATCTTTTGCTTGCTCTAATGCTTCATCTGTTAGTGTTGTAACAAATGCTTGTACATCTTCTTCTTTGTCATTTATTCTGTCTACATATGCTTTTGTTATTTCCGTTACTGTAAGTTCTTTGTTTTTTAATTTTTCTTGCAATTCATGTACTGTTAATTCTGTTATATCCATCACATTTTCTCCCTTCACTCTTATTATCTCTTATTATTTGAAATGTCCTTTTGGGGACGGTTCTTTTTAGGACATCTGTCCCAAAATGGACATTTCTTTTTCAAAATCTTTCCAAGAATAAACTCTTTTCCAATTTTTTTCTTCTAAAGTTTTATTTATTCTAGAATCCATCATATATGTTTTTATACCAAGTCCCGCAATTTGTTCACAAGTTTTATAACTATCGTCTATGAATACATCTATTTTACATTCTTCTGATATTTTTCTTTTATCTGTATGACCAATAAAAATTTTTGTGTAATTTACCTTATTTTTCTTTAGCCATTCTTTTGTTATTTTTGCTATAATTCCACTTTCTCTATCCCATCTAGCTGTAATAATTATTATATTATTTTTTACAGATAAATTATTTATTACTTCAACTGCATCTTCTTTTGGTTTAACATTTTCCATTATTTTTTCATAATATAAATCCCAAAACTTGTCATTTTCTTCATCTGTCCAATTATATAAATGTTTTGCCCACATTGGATCAAAGATTTTTATATTTTGAGGTTCAAATTTTCTTTTCAATATACTTTCTGTATATTCTTTTGCATAAATATCAGTTTCTTCACTAGTTTTTGTGATTGTATCATCTATATCTATTCCTATATTCATATGCTATTTTCGTATAATCAATTATATATATAATTGATTAATCCCTTTCTCATTAAAATTTTATAAAATAACAGCTCTATTCATTTTCAATGATGTCCTTTTTTATCACGATGTCCCAAACAGAACCGTCCCGAAAAGGACATTAATTTATGACTTTTGGTATCTTAAACATATGTTGTTCCTCTGATGGTGCATTTTGCAATAATGCTTCATTATCTTCAAATACCTTAATCTCATCTTTTCTAAAAACATTTTTCTTTTCATTTGCACCAACTGTAACATCAAGTCCATCAACAGGTGCGTTATTTACTACTTCCGCAAAGTCTAATATGTCTTGCAAATTAAGCGCATATTTTTCAATTTCTTCGTCTTTAATTTCCAAATCTGCTAATTTGGCAATGTGTAATATTTCTTCTTTACTAACTTTCACCTTATCTCTCCTCCTTAAAAACCTATTTTATTATATACTCAAATGCGTAAAATTACAATAATAAAATGAAAAATTTGACATATAATAAAATATGAGTTATAATACACTCAAGACGTCGAAGTAGTTCTAAAAACAAAAGTAATAAAAAAGACTAGGAGCCTTCCATAGCATTCCTAGTCTTTTTCTTTTTGTCTAATCCCCTAAGTTCTTTACAATTAAGTAAATCAAATAAAGTTTCAACACTTTGAGTAGTTCCTTCAACAAAAGTAACCTCCTCCCTGCCACCAAGCAAGTTGGTAAGTATATATTAACTTATCTGTATGTTTTTGTCAAGAACTATCGAATACTATCTTATATAATAAACACTATTTCTTTATAATTTCAATATGCACATCTCTTAATTGTTCTCTTCTTACATTACCAGGAGCCCCCATCATCAAATCTTGTGCCTTACTATTTAATGGGAATGCAATAACTTCTCTAATAGTATCTGAATTTGATAAAAGCATCAACATTCTATCAATACCAGGCGCAATTCCTGCATGAGGTGGAGCACCAAATTGAAATGCTGTATATAATGCTCCAAATTTTGTTTTTACTTCTTCCTCTGTGTAACCAGCCATTTCAAACGCTTTCAACATTATTTGAATATCGTGGTTTCTAACTGCACCAGAAGAAAGTTCAATACCGTTACAAACTATATCATATTGATATGCAAGTATTTCTAATGGATTTTGATTTTCTAATGCTTCCAAACCTCCTTGTGGCATTGAGAATGGGTTATGGCTAAATGCTAATTTATCATGGTCATCTAATTCAAACATTGGGAAATCTATTATCCAACAAAATTGAAATACATTTTCATCTATTAAATTTAATCTATTTCCTAATTCTGTTCTTATTTGACCAGCAAGTTCTGTTGCTCTTTTTTCATTATCTGCTATGAAGAAAATTGTGTCATTTTCTTTTAGATCAGCTAGTTCTATTAATTTTTTCTTCAAATCATCTGGTATAAATTTATCAATTGGTCCTTTAAAGCTCATATCTTCTTGAACTTCTAAGTATCCAAGCCCTTGCATTCCAATTGACATTGCATATGCTAACATCTTCTCGTGGAATCCCTTTGACATATGACCTTCAACTTTTATTGCTCTTACAGTTCTATCTATAAATGGCTTAAATGTACATTTTTTAAAGAATTCTGATAGGTCTATAATATATAATGGGTTTCTTAAATCTGGTTTGTCTGAACCATATTTAAGCATTGCTTCTTTATATGTGATTCTTGGGAATGGATATTTTGCTATTTTTTTATCAGAGAATTTTTTAAATGTATTATACATTACAGGTTCCATTACTTGGAATACGTCCTCTTGTGTTGCAAAACTCATTTCCATGTCTAATTGATAAAATTCTCCTGGTGCTCTGTCTGCTCTTGCATCTTCATCTCTAAAGCATGGTGCTATTTGGAAGTATTTATCAATTCCAGATACCATTAATAATTGTTTAAATTGTTGTGGTGCTTGTGGTAATGCATAGAATTTTCCTGGATGTAATCTACTTGGTACTAAATAATCTCTTGCTCCTTCTGGTGATGAGCTTGTAAGTATTGGTGTTTGTACCTCTAAAAATCCTTGTTCTTGCATTTGATTTCTTAAAAATTGCAAAACTTGTGCACGAAGTTTTAGATTATTTTGTAGTCTTTCATTTCTTAAATCTAAATATCTGTATTGTAATCTTAAATCTTCTCTTATTTCTTGATTTGTATTAATTTCAAATGGAATATTTTTTGTTCTTTTTCCTAAAATTTTGATTTCTTCAATTTTGATTTCAACAAGTCCTGTTTTTAATTTTGGATTTACAGTTTCTTCATCTCTCTTTTTTACTGTTCCATAAACTGTAACTGTTGACTCAATTGGAATATGTGATGCAAAGTTAACATCTTTTGCCTCTCCTGATGTTACAACTTGTGTTATTCCATACATATCTCTGATATCTAGGAATACTAATCCTCCTAAGTCACGGATAGTTTGTACCCATCCAGCAATTCTAACTTTTTTTCCTACGTCTTCTAGACTGATTTCATTACAAGTATGTGTTTTGTACTCGTTCATTTTTAAATACCTCCCAAAAGTTGTCAAAAGGGACGCCCCTTTTTGACAAGATTATTTGTTGTCAAAAAAGGGCGTCCATTTTGACAACTTTTTTGCAATGAGCATCAAAAAACGTCCACTGCAAAATGCAGGGACGAAATAATTCCGCGGTACCACCCAGCTTGAAAATACTTGCTTAGCAAATATTTTCCACTTTATAAAAATTGCTCCAATGTGTTTCACAATTTAGGTTGACCTTAAAGGGCTTTCAGCCGGTGACCCTTTTTCTCTTTTAGTTACTTCTAATTGCTTTGTATTGTTCAAGCGCAATATATTTTTTATTATTATGTTTCTTATTTTAGCATCTTATTCACCTATTTGTCAATAAAATTTTAATTTTTTTATTATCTTCTTCAATAAATTTCATTTTAATTACTCAAAACACTGCCATCTTTCAATTCTAAAATTCTATCAACATTTTGAATAGTAGACAATCTATGAGCAATAATTATAACTGTACTATTTTTAGAAATTTTATCAATAATGCTCTGTATCATTTTTTCTGTTCTTAAATCAATATTGGAAGTAGGCTCATCAAAAATATAAATATTAGCCTTATGAACTATTGCTCTTATGAAAGCGATAACTTGTAATTCTCCTTTTGATAACCTATTTATATCAACAACTTCGTCTAGACCATTATCTAATCTTTCTAATAATGGAATAGCTCCAATTTGTTCCATAACATCTAAAATTTGTTTGTCTGAAATATCATTTCTTTCTAGTACAATATTTTTTCTTACAGTGTCCTTAAAAATATAAGAATCTTGTGATATGTATGTTATATTATTTCTTATTGATTTTATTGATAGTTCATTTAAATCATATCCATCTATTGTAACTTTTCCTTTGTTTATAGGATATAATCTCATAAGAATTTTAGTAATAGTAGTTTTTCCCGCACCGAGTTTTACCAACGATTGCAGTCTTTTCACCTGCTTTAATTTCAAATGAAATATTATTTAAAATATTCTGTTTGTCATAAGAAAATGAGACATTATTAAATTTTATATTTCCTTTTAGATTTTCAATATTTAAGCCTTTATTTATATCTTCTTTTTCTTTAATTAGTAAAATAGTATTAATTCTTTCTAGTGATACTTGTGATGTTTGAATATCTTCTATTTGATTAAATAATTCTTTTAATGGTGAAAAACATTGTCTAATATAATATAGAAAAATGTAAACTGTTCCCAATGATATTCCACTATCAATATTTAATACATAATATAAAACTGCATATATTGTTATAGCCTCTACCAATACACTTATTGGCCAAGGAAGTGAATCTAGCCAAATATGTTTAATCCTTATTTTTAATTCTTCTTTAAGTAATTTATCAACTTTATTTATATTTTTTTCTTCTAAAGAAAAGAACTTGGTTAATTTGCTCTTATTATATGTTTCTGAGTACTCTTTATTTTGTAAATCACATTTTTGAGCTTTTTCTTTTTGAATTTCTTTTAATCTTTTTATAATTAAAGATTGATTTATAGCAAATACTATTGTAATTATAGTGCCTATAAATGCTAATTTTGTATTTATTATAAACATAGTAATAAACATAAAAACAATATTTACTATATCATTTAAAATTACTGGTATATCTTCTGAAAATAGTGTTTTTACATTTTCTGCATCAACTGTCAACCTAGTATAAATATCAGAAGATGGAAATTTTTCAAAATCATTAATTTTTAATGATAAGACTTTGTTAAAAATTTTGCTTCTTAATTCATTTAACATCTTGTTAGATAATAAATTTGTTTTTTTATTTCTTACAACTTCAACTAAAATTATTAAAACTCTTGTTAAAATATATAGTGCCACAATAATTAAAATGGATTTACCGAAAGTCATTTGTTGTGATTTTATCAATTATTAATTTTAGAAAATATGGTGCCAAAACATTTAAAATATTGACTAAAACTAATAAAATAGCTATTGTAATTATTGTTATTTTATTTTTCTTTATTATACTAGTCAACTAACTCACCTGCCATTTCATATTGGTACATCTCTTGATAAATACTATTTCTTGATAATAATTCATCATGTGTTCCATTATCTACAAATTTACCATCTACCATCAAATAAATTTTATCCATATCTTTTACATCTGTTACTTTATTTGCAATATTAATTATTGTTTTTTCTTTCATTTGCATAATATTATTTAATATTTCCTTTTCAGTATTATTATCTAATGCAGAAAAAATATTATCTAATATAATAAAGTCTTTATCAGTAATTATATTTCTTGCTATTACAACTCTTTGTTTTTGTCCTCCTGATAATTTATGTCCATTCTCACCTACTATTTCTTCAAATTCATTTTCCATTTTAAAAATGTCTTCTAAAATGCATGAATTGTTTGTGGCGTTTATAATTTGCTTGCCATCATATGTATTTTCTAATGTAATATTATTTTTGATTGTATCATCTAGAAGGATTACTTTTTGTAAAATATAACTTATATTATTAAATACACTATATTTATTTATTTTTGTTATATCAACACCATTAATGAATACTTTATTTTCTTCTATTTCATATAAACCTGATATAATATTCATAAGTGTTGTTTTTCCGCTTCCAAATAATCCTATAATTCCTATTTTATCATTTTTATTTATTTCAAAATTGATGTCTTTTAATACATATTTGTTATTGTTTGGATATTTATAACTCAAATTATTTACCTTTATGGTATCTATTTCATCTATTATTTGTTTATTTTTTGTATTATATATATCTAAACTCATAATTTGATCCATCCTATTAACAGATTGCTTAAAATATACAATTGAACTTGTAATTTTATTTATCCTGTTACTAATGCCTCCAAACATTTTATCTATAAATGCTATAAAAACAGTTAAGTCTCCAACTGTCATTTGTCCATTTTTTATACAAATTACACTATATATTACTGTCAAAATGTATGATAAGCCTTCTGCTATATTGGTAGTATTATTTATTGTATTATCTATTTTTTCAACTTGATAATCTTTTTCTTGCATTATTTTATTGTTTTTGTTAAATACTTTTCCTTGTTCTTCTTGATTGTTATACAATTTTATTAATGTAAAATTACTGGTATTTTGTTCGATTACATTTGACATATTTATATATTGTTTTCTAGACTCTTCTACTAGTATATTTTTCTTTTTATATAATTTTAATATAATGATTAATGTTACTGATAAAATCGCTACTAACATTATAGATAGTCTTATATCTAGATCTTTACCTGATATTACAATTACAAGAACTGGTACCATAACTAAATGGGTGATATTTTGAAAAAATTCACCAAGAAATTTTTTTATCATTGGTATTTCTTTTGTTAGATATGCTAAAAATTTTCCTTTTTCAGTAGTTTCGTAGTAATCTTCTTTTACGTATTGTAATTTTTTATAGATTTCCCTTCTTAATTTCATATCAGATGTTCTGCCAACTGCATAATAAAATAATCTTTTTATTAAGTTTGGTAATATTATAATTGCTGACCAGAATAGTAGTATATATATTTCTTGCATTATTTGTTCTTTGGCTATGTTTGTTTGTAATATCATATCTAATATTTTACCGGTTATTTGTGATATTAATAATGAAATATATGATGCTATAATTTCAAATATCATCCCCATTATATATAGTGGAAATGTTCTTTTAAATTCGTCTATTATTAATTTACTATGTTTTCTTTTTTTCATCTTTTGTCTCCTTGTGTGCATTAATTTAATCATAAAAATTATACTATTTTTTAAATATTTAAGTCAAGGTTTTTTTCATGCATAAAAAAATAATCTTTCTTATTTTTTAAGAAAAATTATTTTAAAGATTATATTATTTACATTTTACTTTTATTAAAGTATATTATTAAATTTTCAATTGTTTCTTTGTCTTTTTTAGATAGCTTATCAAAACCTGCTAAAGAATATTCCATAGTCTTGTTTTCTTTAGTATGTATATATTCACTAAAGATTTGGTCTAGACTAATTTTTAATACATTACAAATTTTGATTAAAACTTCATATGATGGCTTTGATTTGTCTTGTTCAATGTCACTTATGTATCTGACAGATACTTCTATTTCTTCTGCTAATTTTTCTTGAGTATATCCGTAGCTTTTTCTGATTGTTTGAATATTTTTTCCGATTTTTATTACACTTGTTTTTTTCATTTATACCACCTAACTTTTTTGTTTATATTATCAAAATTTTTGAATTGTATAAATGAATTATATTCGTATGCTATTGTATTTTATTTCTATTTAAAATTTTCTATATATTCTTTTAATAATTTATCTAACTCTTTTCTTTTATTGTCAATTTTTTGATATTCTCCATTTTCAAGTAATTTTTCTATTTCTTTTAAAAGGTCAGAAATTTGTTTTTCTAAATATTTCACTTATACCACCTCATCATTAGTCTATTATACCTTTCCTAAATGTATTTTATACATTGTTTACTAATCTGTCAACATTTATTAGTAAAATAAATTAAATAATTATTATACAACTAAATTAAGTTCATGTAAAACATGAACTAACATAGATGTGCACAAATGAAATATCATGAAATATTAGGAAGTTTATATACTACAATAGTTATAGTAACAAGAATGAAATCAACACCATATGAATTTAAATAAAATACCTTTATTTTTCCTTATTCATAAGTCATTATTTATAAGTAAAAAAAGAAGACTATTTCTAGTCTTCTCCTATACGAATTCATATATTTATATATTCACAAATTATTTATTATTATTTACTAAATCTTTTAATGCTTTACCAGCTTTGAATACTGGAGCTTTTGAAGCAGGTATTTTGATTTCTTCTTTAGTTTGTGGGTTTCTACCTTTTCTAGCAGCTCTTTTTCTAACTTCAAAAGAACCAAATCCAACTAATTGAACTTTATCTCCTTCTACTAGTGCATTTGTAACTGTTTCAATAAAAGCGTTTACTGATGCTTCAGCTGCTTTTTTTGTGTCACCTGTTTTTGCAGCTATTGCTGCGATTAATTCAGCTTTGTTCATTTAAATTACCTCCTATAAGATTTAAATATTTATGTACTTTTATCGCCTGAACTAAGCAATAACTGTACTTAATATTTTTATTCGCCAACTTTCGATAAAATCCTTCTTTTTTTCTAATAAATTTTAAATTTTTCTAAAACTTTTACTATTTTATCACCAGCTGGAAGCATTTTTATCTCTTCTTTTGAAAAAACTTTTAAAACTACTATTGCTAGTACATATATAATAACTGCAAAGATTATTGCTATTATTGTAGCCAATCTTTCTATTATTATTCCTTTTAATGTTAAATATATAAAATATGAACACACTCCCATAATCGCTGTTGCAATAGTTGGTTTTATAACAAATTTCGTAAATGTTAAATTTAATTTTATATTTTTTCGTAAAGCTGTAATTGCTATACAAAATGCTACTAAGTGGCAGGCCACAGAACCTATTGCAGCCCCATATACTCCAAATTCTGGATTTGGAACTAGTGTTATATTTAATATAAATTTAACTACTACACCTGTTGCTAATGAAATTGTTGGTATCATTAGTTTTCCATATCCTTGTAATACACCATTTATTGTTTGATCTAATATTGTAAAAATTATTGTTAATGCACTTATTTGTAATATTAATGCCCCATCACTTGCATTTGGAAATAATAAATTCAATATTGGCTGTGCAAATACACACATTCCAACAGTACATGGCAATCCTATTAGCATTGATACTAATAGTGAAAATGATGTTTTCTCTGTTATTGTTTTGGTATCGTTTTTAGCCTTTGCTGCTGATATTGCAGGAACTAGTGCTGTCGCAAATGCTACATTTATTGCTAATGGTAAGCTTGTTAATGTATCAACTTTTCCTCCTAAAATTCCATATAATGCTGTTGCTTGGTCTTCTGGCATAAAGTTTTTTAAATTTCTTACAACTGTAAATGAATCTATGTTTTTATTTATAGAAGACATTATAGCTGTTAATGTTATAGGAATTGATACAAATAAAATTCTTTTTATTATTGTTGATACTCTTTCATATTTGTAATTTACTGTATTTTTTATTTCTGCTGCGACTTCTTTTCTTTCTATTTTGTAGTATAAAACTAAATAACTAAATCCTAAAAATGTTGCAAGTGTAGTTGCCAAGTTTGCTCCTGCTGCCATCCACTCTGTTGATACATTTGATAGTATTGCAACTATTTCTACTACTATAATTGTAAGTAATGTTTTAAAGACTTGTTCAAGTGTTTGTGATTTTGCTCCAACACTAATTTTTTGTCTTCCGTTAAAATATCCTCTCATAACTGATGCTACTGTAACAAAGAATATTGCAGGTGATAATGCAACTAATGTCATTTCTGCATCTGGTATTTGAAGCCATTGATTTGCAATTATATTTGCTCCAAAGAATAATAATAAACTTCCTACTAACCCTATTATTGCAAACGTTGCAAATGCTATTTTAAATATTCTATGTGCTCCTTTGTTATCTCCAACTGCAACTCTTTCTGATACTAACTTTGAAATTGCACTTGGTACTCCTATTGATGATATTGTAAGTAATAATGCATATATTTGATATCCACTTGCACATATTCCATTACCTTTGTCTCCAAATCCTGGCCTGTTTGTTAAATATAATGTATATACTAATCCTAAAATTTTTATTAATATTTGTGAAAACATTAATGTTATAACGCCTTGCATAAAGCCTTCTTTTTTCGGCTTTTTATCTTTAATATGTTTTACATTTTTTTCCTTGTTTATTTTTATCATATATTTTTGTATGGTTTTTGCCCTTATCCATACTCTCCTTTCTGCATTTATTTCTTTATTATAATTTTTATTTTTATAAACTTTTTAATATGCTTGATTGACTGCATTTTTCTAAATTATAATTATAATTTGAATTTTTATCAATAGTTTTCTAAAAAATCTTTGGTAAAATAAAAATTTTTATCTTATTTAATGTATTATTTTTGTCTTGATTTTTTGAATATTGGAATTTGATTTTTGAATTAATTTTTTGAACTAAAAGTAAATGAAAAACTAAATCTATAATACTATAAAATATTATATTTTGCAAGAACTTTTCATCGCAAAATTCGACATTTAAATTTTATTGGCTGTGAACTGTAACTTGATTATTGCAATTTTTGTTAAATTTTCCAAAAATCATTGACAAAATAGCTTTTTTGTAATAAAATATTTAAGCATTATGTAGAATATGATTTAAATATAAACTTCTCCCCGGTGGTTTTTATTTAAATGTCATATATAAAATAAAAAATTAAATTATAGGGAGGGTAATTATTACCATGAATAATACAACATATAGCCCAAAAAAGGCTGAAATAGAAAGCAAATGGTACATAATTGATGCAGCAAACAAACCATTAGGTAGAGTTGCAACAGAAGCTGCTAAATTATTAAGAGGAAAACACAAACCAACATTTACACCTAACATTGATACAGGTGATCACGTTATAGTATTAAACGTAAAAGATGTAATTTTAACAGGAAACAAAATGGATCAAAAAATTTATAGACATCACTCAGGATACATTGGTGGAATGAAAGAAACACCAGCAAGAGTAATGTTAGAAAAAAATCCAGAAAAAGCTATGACATTAGCTATTAAAGGAATGTTACCACACAACTCTTTAGGAAGAGCTCAACTTAAAAAATTAAGAGTTTATGCAGGAGCAGAACATGAAAATCAAGCACAAAAACCAGAAGTATGGGAGGTAAAATAATATGG
>UMLF01020771.1_pt1 | contig 27391 bp, 32 predicted proteins | sample 1966501 | NCBI WGS metagenome assembly UMLF01 (sample SAMEA4836194, study PRJEB28245) | human gut metagenome | biome: gut microbiome; material: fecal sample | place: Denmark | collected 2008 | reverse complement strand
TTTCCATTTTACTTTTCCTTTTCTTTTATTATTATAGTTTCCATCAAATTATCTTGACTTTTCGCCTATAAATATATTATAATAAATATAGAAAATGACAAATCCACAAACGTGGTTTTGCCGAAATTAGTTGTAAAAAACTCACACCCAACTCGCCAAAGTTACAGATGTGAGCTTTTTTATTTATGTAGTTGCTTATCAACCCAGTTCTTGTATAGAACTGCTGCTAAGGCAACGTTTAATGCTAAAGAAAATATTAAAGCTAATATTAAAAATAGAATTACTTTAACCATAAACATCACCACCTCTCCTACGATATTCGTAAAACTTAGGTGGCAAAACCACATCTGTTTATTATCATTTTCTATGTTAATTATTTTACTATATTATTCTAAATTTGTCTATATGTTTGATAAATATTTACTAATTAATTTTAGATTTATTTATTAAACTTATCAATGTGTAACTTATTAATCAATGTACCTAAACTATTTTTTGAAAAAATGAAAATCACAACAATCTCCACCATATCCCAATGTTTTTGTTCTGGTAAAACCTATTTTTTCAAGTTCTTCATAAGTAACATTATCTACATCACAAAAAAGATGACATAATTTTGCACAATCATTTTTCCAAGCTCCAACTATTACCATAGTTTTTTGAATAATAGACCTTATAATCTCCACCATTATAATCTCCGTCTGAACCTTGTGTTATTTTTATACTTAATACTCCATCTTCAAATGTTGGTAAATTATAATAATCATAAATATCACTATTTATAATTTCTAATTTATTAAAACTATTTCCTCCATCTTTTGTAATATACATTTCAGAAGTTTCTCCTCCGGCAGAAGGCATTGTTAAAAAGCCTACATTTTCATTAATAAATTTTATTTGACTGGATGTCTTAAATATTTTCTTTTCATCTCCAATTCCAAAATATATATCTTTCCAAGTTTTTCCTCCATCAACAGTTTTACTAATTTTACCAAATGCTATTCCCATTGCAACATCTTCAAATTTAAGCATAAATCCTATATTTGAATTTATAAAATGAATATTTTGTATTGAAGACTCATTTTCTATCTCGACAGTATTCCAATTATTTCCCATATCATCAGAATAAACTAAATACCTTTTGGAATCCTTTATATAATAAAAAATTGTTTTTTCGTTTGATATTTGATAATTGTATTCATTATAACTATCTATCATTTTTGAAAAATCTCCAGGTACTTCTACTGTATTTTTTCCATCAAAGCTTATATACATTATTCCATCTTGTATTTTATAACTATCTTTTGCTACACTTACAATGTTATAATTTCCTAAATCTTTTTCGTCTTTATATGTCATACAATATAATGATTCAGAAATTGTTTTATCCATCGAAATTTCAGCCAATGTTATTGTTCCACCTTTTTTTATGATATATGTTTTTTCATCAATTTCACAATTTTTATCTAATGCAATTATATATCTAGGTATATCATTCTTATACAATACCAATGCCGTTGTTCCATACTGTTTGCAATTTTCATAGGTAAAAAGTTCACTTTTTCCATTCTTTTTTATTGTTATCCCTTTACTATCAACTAACATTTGTGTTGGATTGCCGTATTGTGTAAACACTTGCCAATCACCTATTAATGCTGATGTTACATAATAATATGATATTCCATTGCCTCTATCTCCATATGTAACAACATATTCTTGTAATATACCATTTTTATCTTTATAAGTTATTCCACATATATCATTTGTTAGCCATTGTTTTTTTATTTTTCCATCTAATTCGTAATCTAGTTGCTCTTTTTCTTTTGCAAATAAAAAGAATTTTTGGTTTCTATATATTTTTATTACTCCTGTATTTTTATTTGTTTTAACAACAAGTTCATTTGAAAAATCATTTGAAAAACTTATTAGACATTTATTTTTGAATCCATTGTTACACATAAATGAAATATTAATTACAGAAAACATTATACAGAGAATATATATAATTATATTCTTAATTTTTTCTTTTTTAGTTAATAAAATCAAACTCATTGTAGCTGAAATTATAATTATTTGATTAATTATGTATTCTAAAATGTCAATTACATACTTTTAATATTTTTTATTAACTTTTTTACATACAGCATCATACCATAATTTATTTCTATCATTTTCGTTAACAGAATATGGTTTATATATTCATTTCTTTTAAAATTTTTATCGACTAATATTTAATTTTATGGTTTTTATCCTTCAAGAACTTCTCTAATTTGTTCTATTGTAATTGGTCCCTCTCTTAAAATCTTTAATTTTTTTGAAACGCAGTCAACTATTGTACTTCCTTTTCCAAATTTAACTGTCCCTTCCATCATTCCGTCTAGGTTTGGACATTCGTTTTCTATTTCATCTAGGTTTGTACATGTTGGTTCTCCACTTTGATTGGCACTGCTCATAAATATTGGATATCCTGTTTTTATAATTAATTCTTTTACCGCTTTTGATGTTGCCATTCGTACTGCAATTGTTGCTTTTCCGTTGTTTACATATTCAGGCACTTCTGGTCTTTTCTCTAAAATTAATGTTATTGGACCTGGCATAAATTCTTTTATTATTTTTTCTGCCTTTTCATTTACTATTGCTATGCTTTTTATTTGTGCTTCATCTGAACACATTACTGGAAATGGTTTTGTATTTGGTCTATTTTTTGTTTTTACTAAATTGTCATGTGCTTTTTTTGAGTTTATTCTGGCACATACTCCATATACCGTGTCTGTTGGAACACTAATTACTCCATCATTTTTTAGTATTTTTGCTAATGTATCTGTTTCGTTTTGTTTATATCTTTTTATCATAATTTTCCTCTTAAAATTTTTTAACATTTATTATTTAAAAATTCAGCAATTTGATCTAAATTTTCAAGAATTAGTCCACCATTATTTTTTATTATATCTTCAACATAATTAATACTTTCTAATTGGTGACCTTCAAATTTTTCATTTTCATATTCTTTTAAAATACAAAATATAACCTTTTTAGGAACTTTATTGCTATAATCAACGGCTGATGCAATTGAACTAAAACCTTTTTGTTTTGGTGTTATTACATAAACTAAATAATCACATTCTTTCATATCATTTTCTTTCTTTAATTTTATCGTTTTGTTATATTTCCATGTTCCGTTTTTTACAATTGGATTTCTATATTCAATTTTTTTATCTAATTTTTCAATTAATTCATTTCTCCACTTACTATTCCCACAAGTTCCACCTAAATTTATTTTTAACATAAATATTTCCTCTCTTTTTTTATACTATGTCATTTATTTTTCACTTTCTATAATTCCATATGCCATTGCTATATTTGTTGGTATAATATATTTTGCATCTATCGCTTCTGCAACCACCAATGTAAAAGCACACATTGCCCTTGTAGCGTACCACCAGTCTGGATCTTTAACTTTTTGTCTTATTTCGTCTAAAGAAATTGACTTATAATATCTTTCTGTTTCTTTTTTTCTTGTTTCTATATCCATCATAATTGGTGAGACACTGTCTTTATACAAAGTATTTTCTTCATATTTTATTCCTGAACATCTAGCAAATTTTTCATGTCCTCCACCTGCTAATATTAATATGTCTGCTTTTTGTTTTGGTAAATTTAATCTTTCTTTTATATATTCTTTTACTGTTTCTACATCAGTTGTCGCATAGTTTTCTGCTAAATCTGGAAACTCTTGCATTACATCTATAGCTCCAATTTTTGTGTTAGAACTTTCTTTTATTTTTTTATCATATATTGCAATTTCAGTGGAACCTCCTCCACCAATAAAAACACATACTTTATCTTTTACAAATCTTGTTGCTCCTAAAACTGTTAATCTATTTTCTTCTTCTTGTGATATTATATTAAAGTAATATTCTGTTTCATTTTTGAATCTTTCTAGAAATTTTTCTTTTTCTTCTTTGTCTAGAGTTCTAAAAATACTTGTACCACATACATATATATCTTTTGAAATGCATTTTAAATCATTTATTTTTCTTATTAATTCTTTTATATCATCTTCCATTAAATGGTGGTTTTCGTTGTAGTGCTTTTTAAATTGTATTGTAATTTCATCTAATCTCTCTATATTATGACCATTGTATCTGTCTATCTTTACACATGTTGAACCTACTTCTATAATTATTTTATTCATTTATTTCACCTCTATGTTTAATTATATCTTATATATCTATAAATTTCTCCCCAATTGTTTACTTCTTTGATGTACTCATTTTCTTCTAATTTCATCAAGTTTGTATCTCTAAAATATAATGTTTTTACCTCATTATCTGCTAGCTTTTTTATTATTTTCCAATCATCATCAATCATAATGTCTACTTTTTCATTTTTACAAATTTCTAATTTGTCTTCAACATTCCAATAATATTTATCAAACTTAATATTATTTTCTTCTAATAATCTTATTGCATCATATTTCATTTCTTTTATAAAACCACCTCTTGCAGTAATAACTACAAATTGGTGTCCTTGTTCTTTTAATAAATTGTATATGCCTACAAATCCTGACATTAAATTACTTTCTTTTGATACTGTCATGAAATATTTTTCAATAAATTCTTTTTCTTGCTCATTTGTCCAATTATATCTAGCTTGAAATTTTGGTTCTTTTTTATTTATTAGATTGTTTCCTTTTAAAATATCTATATCAAAGATTTCTTCATAGGTCCTAAATGTTGTTTCACTATCTATAACTACTCCATCTAAATCTATTCCTATTTTCATAAATGTTTCCTCCGTTATTTTCTTTTATTTATCTTGTTGTTTCTTCTTTTTGTGTTAACTCTCCACTGAATCCATACACTTGCTTACATAATGGTGATTTTCTTTTTCCTTCATGTATAACTACTTTTTCCAAATCCTCATATATACTATGTAATTTTATACCGTACTTTTCCATTTTCTCTACGCTCATTTCTTTAAACGCTGGACATGGTAGTATTGTTCCATCATATTTTATATCTAATTTTTCAGTTCCTGCTGTGCATAAATGTGATATTTTTCCATTTAATGGAATTCCAATTCTTATATTACCGCTATAATTTTCTTTTTCTTTTTTTAATATTTCACCAAATTCTCTTAACTCTGTTTCATTTAACATCAACTCTTGTTTATTTTCTAATCCTCTACCTTGTGGTACAAAATTTAAAATACTAATATTTTTTACTTTTGCCATTTCTAAACATTCTATTATATCTGGAAATTGCTTATAATTTGGCTTCATAGGAATAAAATGAACGTCAACATTTAATCCAACAATACTTGCTCTAATCAAAGAATCCATTAAATATGTATTTAATGCTTTTCTTCCCATCAACTCGTTATCAATACATTCATCTAACGCTTGCCAATCAAATACAATTTTATCTACTCCCAATTCTTTTATCTTTTCTAGTTCTTGCTTTGTTAGTGAAGTGAATTCTCCTGGATTCAACATTCTTTCATAATATGCCTTCACATTTCTTTTTAATCTTTCATTCCACGGTTCACGTTCTTCTATTTCTTCTAAATCTTGATTACATTTATTTTTTATGTATTCTATCATTTCTGCTGGTATTGCAGATGTTCTTTTTATTCCACTAGTAAATATAACTGTTCTAATCCCATTGTCTTTGCAAAACTTTATCATTTCGAATAAATATGGATGTAAAAAAGGTTCTCCACCTGAAATTGATATTTCTTCAATTCCACCATGAGTAATAAAATACATAACTGTTTTCTTAAAATCTTCTAATGATATTATTGTTTTTTTGTCTTTTGAGGAATTGGAAGAACAAAATTTGCACTTATTAGGGCATGTTTGTATTACTTCAAAACATAAATCTTTTAACATATATATTCCTTCTTTTATTAGTATTTTCGTTTACAAATTTTTATTTCAACATCTTTTAGTTATTTTAACTTTTTATATTTTCTTGGCTTACTTTCCATATAGGCATTGGTGATGTTGTACTGGCAGAGCTTTATCCATCTTGTTGCAGGAATTGGCATATCAGTTTCATTGAATAGGTACATAATGTTTTAGTTGTAACACTGCCACGCACTCCACATGCCCTGTAAACGGAAACATATCTACTGGCTGAATCTCTTTAACCTCATAGGTCTCTTCAAACTTAGCCAAATCCCTAACCAAAGTAGAAGGATTACAACTAATGTACACAAACCTATCAGGTTTAATCTTTAAAATATTATCAATAGATTTATTATCAAGCCCTTTTCTAGGAGGATCAACCATAACAACATCAGGAATAATATTTTTATTATTAATTAAATCATCTAAAACAATTTCTGTATCACCTGCAATAAATTCCGTATTATCAATATTATTAATTTTTGCATTTTCTTTTGCATCTTTAATTGCCTGTTCTACAATTTCAACTCCATACACTTTTTTAGCATATTTTGCCATAAATAACGAGATTGTACCAATACCACAGTACAAGTCAAATACTGTATCATTTTTAGTAATTTTTGCAGCCTCTACGCCAATATTGTAAAGCCTTTCAGCCTGTACTGGATTTACTTGATAAAATGAAAGTGGGGATATTTTAAATGTATATTCTCCTAATTTATCCTCAATGTACCCATTTCCATATATATTGATATTTTCTTTTCCTAATATAACATTTGTGTTTTTAGTATTTATATTTTTTACTATTGTTTTTATACTAGGATACTTTTTGGTTAAAATTTCTATCAATTCATTTTCTTTTGGAATTTTTTTTCCATTTATAACTAATATGCACATTATTTCATTTGTCTTTATTCCAACTTTTATTACTATATGTCTAAATAATCCTTTTACAGTTTTTTCATTATATATAGAAATTTTATTTTTCTTTATAAATTCTAATACTGTTTTTGCTATTTCTTCTGATATTGGATTTTGAATTAAGCATTTCTCCATAGGTATTACTTCATGTGTTCTATTTGCAAATACGCCAATTACTGGTTCTCCGCTTTTATTTATTCCTACTGGATATTGTGCTTTATTTCTGTAATGTAATGGATTTTTCATACCTAATGTTGGTTTAACCTGAATTTTGTTTTTTAGTGTTTTATTTACTAGTGATTGAACTGCATTTTGTTTCATTTTTAGTGTATCTTCATATTTTATATGTCTCATGTTGCATCCACCACATCTTTTATATGTTGTGCAGTCTACTTCTTGTCTTTTATCTGATTTTTCTAGTATTTCTACTATTTTTCCAAATGCATGTGATGATAAGACTTTTACAATTAGTATCTTTACTTTTTCTCCTTTTATTGCACCATTAATAAAAATTGTAAAATTATCTATTTTGGCAATTCCTTCTCCTTCAAATCCATTATCTATTATTTCAACTATATATTCTTTGTTTTTTTCTACTGGTATTTTTTCCATAAATATCTCCTAAAAATTAGAAATTGATTGACAGTTTTTTAATCTCTGTTTTAAATTTTTATATTGTTTTAAAAAAATCGGGATTGAAGACCTGTCCCCCAAATCCCTAATTTTTTATTCTTCCCAGTTATGATAGATGTTTGCTACATCATCAAGTTCATCTAGTCTTTCTATTAATCTTTCCATTTTTTCTACACCTTTTTCGTCTAATTGAACAGTTGTAGTTGGAACCATTTGAACACCTGCTTCTAAGAATTCTAATCCAGCTTCTTCTAGTTTTTCACTAACTTGTGTGAAATCTGAAGGCTCTGTTGTTATTTCATATACTTCTTCATCTGCTGAAAAATCTTCTGCTCCAGCATCTAATGCTAACATCATTACATCATCTTCTGACATTTCTGTTGATGCTCTTTCTATTACTATTACACCTTTTTTATTGAACATATATGATACACATCCTGTTGTTCCTAAGTTTCCTCCGGCTTTGTCAAATACGTGTCTTACGTCTGCTGCTGTTCTGTTTTTGTTGTCTGTTGATGCTTCTACAATTACTGCAACTCCGTTTGGTCCATATCCTTCATATACTATTTCTTCGTAGTTTTCGTTACTTGTTGATGCTTTTTTGATTGCATTGTTTATTGTGTCATTTGGCATGTTTGCTGCTTTACATTTTGCTATAACTGCTTTTAATTTTGAATTTCCTGCTGGATCTGGTCCACCTTCTTTTGTTGCTATTAATAGTTCTCTTCCTAATTTTGTGAAGATTTTTCCTCTTGCTGCGTCTGCTTTTCCTTTCTTTGCTTGTATGTTGTGCCATTTGCTATGTCCTGACATTTTAATTCCTCCTTTATTTTATTTATATTTGTTTTTAATTTTTTATTTTTATAAATCGTTTTTATTTTATCACATTTTATTTAATTTGTGTAGTGTTTTTAGCTATTTTCTTCCAATTTATGTACTAGATAATAATTTCATGGTGATGGGTTGCTTATATATTAATCCTTTAAACTTTTTATTTCTTGTAATTCAAATCTATATTTTTGTTTTACATTAGGGTATTTTCATGATCAACTTCACTTAAAAACATCTCTAGTGGTCTAATCCATAAACTGCCATCACCATATAATCTCCTGTATACAACAAATTTTTCTTTTGTTTCAGAGTCATTTGCTATATCAGCTACTAAATAATAATCTCCTTTGAAGTGTTTGTATACTCTATTTATTTTTAATTCTCTCATTATACTCCTCCTACAATTTTAAATCTTTCGAGTGCAAAAAGCACCCATTTTTATGTGAATTTATTACTCCTATTGCCTGTAAATAAGAATAAATAATTGTTGTTCCCACAAATTTCATTCCGCGTTTTTTTAAGTCATTTGAAATTATATCTGATAATTCTGAACTTGTTTTATCATTTTCATACACAACTCTATTTTCTGTAAAATGCCATATATAGTTTGAAAAAGTTTGATATTCTTTTTGTATTTCTTTAAATATTTTGCTGTTATTTATTGCTGCATTTATTTTTAATTTGTTTCTAATGATATTTGGATTTTCTAATAATTCTTGGATTTTTTTGTTATCATACTTACAGATTTTATCTATATCAAAATTGTTAAATGCTTTTCTAAATGCTTCCCTTTTATTTAAAACACATTCCCAGGATAGTCCTGCTTGAAATGATTCAAGTATTAACATTTCATATAAATATTTGTCTTCATATGATGGTTGTCCCCATTCTTCGTCATGATATTTTATGTATAGATCATTTTTAGGATTGCACCATTTGCATCTACTTTTATTATCTTTATATATCATATTCTAAATTCACCCATTCAAATATTTTATTATAATATGTTTCTGGTTCTCTATATTTTCCGTCAGTATGACCAGCACCATTTATAATTAACTTTTCTTTTTCACAGCTTGCTGCATCAAATAATTTTTCACACATATATTCTGGTACAAAATCGTCTTTACTTCCATGAATAAATAATATTGGTGTTTTGCTCTTTTTTACTTGTTCTAGTGCTGATGCTTCTTTTATGTCATATTTAGCTTTTCTTTTTGCTACTATTTCAAACATGTTCAATACTGGAAATTCTGGTAAATTAAATCTTGCTTTTGCTTCTGATGCAAATATATCCCAAACTGATGTGTATCCACTGTCTGCAATTATGTATTTTACATTTGATGGTAGCTCATCTCCTGATGCCATTAGTACTGTTGCTGCTCCCATTGAAGAACCATGTAATATAATTCTTGCATCTTTGTTTTCATCTATAATTAAATTGAGCCATTGTTTTAAATCTTCTTTTTCTAACCATCCCATTCCTAAGTATTCTCCTTCACTTTCTCCACATGCTCTCATACTTGGAATTAATACATTATAGCCTTTTTTAGAAAATTCTTCTCCTATCGGTAATACACTTTCTGTATTTGACCTATATCCATGCAATATTATTGCCCATTTATTTGTTTGTTGGTCTTGTAAATACTCTGTTCCTTTTAATGTTATGCCATCTTTTGCCTTTACTTCGACCGTCTTTTGTATTGCTCCTTCACTCCATTTTTGTGCACTTTCTTTTGCTGTCTTTCTGTTGTTTTCTATTATTTGCTCGTCTTCTCCTTGTATTTCTATTTTTGTTTCTTCGCTTACTTTTCTGTCTCCTCCTGCTCCGCTTCTTGCTATTGCATAATTCACAAAATAGTTTCCTATCCCTTCTGTTAATGCTACTCCTAAAATTATTAATACTACTAATATTATTGCGATAATTTTTATTACTTTTTTTGATTTATTTTCTTTATTCATTTTTTACCCCTTTTTATATTATTTTATAGTATTTATATCACAAAAGCAGATAATTATCAACTAATTATCTGCTTAAAAATTATAATCCTTTAATCCATTTATAAATCTTATCTAGTGAAATCGTCAATTAATTATTAAAGCATTTTTTCTACATCTTCTGCAATTTGCTCTTTAGTAACACCATTTTCTTTTAGCAACTCATTTGCATCAAATTTATCATAAAACGCCTTCTCAATTCCATAATTTTTAACTTTAATATCACTATCACCATAGAAACTTGCAATTTTTTTCTCCAAATCCACCTTGTAAAATTCCATCTTCAAGAGTTATAATAACATCATGATTTGTTTTTAATTCTTCTAACAATTCTTTATATGTGAAAACCCTCCACTATCTTTTTAGATAGCGGAGGGTGTCATTTATTTCAATTAAAAAATATTTTTATAAATCCTTCAAAAAATTCCATATCCAATACAGATTCAGGATGCCATTGAACTCCAATAATATTATCTTTTTCTATTCCTTCAATTATTCCATCATCGCATTTTGCTATAATCTTAAAACCAGGTGCAACATCTTTTATTGCTTGTTTATGATATGAATTCACCTCCATTTTTTCTTTTTTATATATTTTATGCAAAAAAGAATTTTTTTCTATATTTAATATATGCTTACTTTGGTCCTTTAAATTGTGATTTGGTATACTTTGAAATAAAGTACCACCAAAAATAACATTAAGTTCTTGTATTCCTCCACATATTCCTAATATTGGCTTATTATATTTATTAAATTCTTCTACACATTTTTTTACCAACAGATATTCATCAAATTTATCATACTTTTTACCTTCTATTGGTTCTTCATTATAGTATTTTGGATAGACATCGTTTGCACTTCCTGTCAAAATTAATCCATCACATATGTTACTTATTTCTTCTATGTTTTTTTCTGAAATTACTGAAATAAGTAGAATATTAAGTTTATCAAATATTTTCCTATATGATGAATCTAAATAATATACTATATTAAAAGGTTTATCTTTTCCGCTATTTTCTAGTCTTTCAATTATTGCAATCTTTTTCATTTTTTTCTCCATCCTCTTTAGTTATTTAAAAATTCCTTAACTTTTTCTTTTATCTTATTTAATTCATATCCATAAGCATTACAAGTGTTCCATCCTAATTTTTTAGCAGCCTCAATATTTTCTTTGCTATCATCTATAAATAATATATTTTCTGGTTTTATTTTACAGTCTTCTTCAACAATTTTATATATTTTTTCATTTGGTTTTCTACACTTTAATTCAAAAGAGAGCCATACATAATCAAATTGTTTAAGATTAACCTGCTTATCTAATCTTTGTTTATCTAGATAACCTAAATTTGATAAGATTCCTATTTTACATTTTTCTTTTAAACTATGTGCATATTCTACAACATCTTTGTAGTATTCAATATTATCAAATTCTTTTATATAATAATCATAAAATTTTTGTGGAGTACATTCTAAATTAAATTCTTCTTTTATTTGTTTAAACCATTTATCTTCCTTAATATCTTTTGTGTCATTTATCCCTAATTCTACTGATCTGTTATAATATCTTTCAACAATGTTTTTATTTTCTTTTGGATTAAAATGTTTTATTAGATTTTCTACCGCTACATCTAAATTATACTCACCTTTTCTATGACTTTCTATTATTCCACCCCAATCAAATATTACTATTTTATTGTAATTCATTTTCATATTCTCCTTTGATTTTTATAATGCTGTCCCTTTTTTAGGTACAAAATATTTATCCATATTATTACCTTCTAGTTTTAATAGTGAAACTTTATTATTTATTCCACCACCATATCCAGTAAGTGACCCATTTGTTCCCACTACTCTGTGACAAGGGATGATTATACAAATTGTATTCCATCCAACCGCTCCGCCAACTGCTTGTGCTGACATTTTATCTATTTTTCTGTGTTTTGCTATAATTTCTGCTATATCATTATATGTTAATACTTTTCCAAATGTAATTGTATTCATTATGTCTATTATTCTCCATCACTATTCATATATATGTTTGTAAATCCTTCTGGCGTTTTGTATGTGCTTTTGTATGTCATTTTTTCCTCCTAATTTTTTATTCTGTGAATGAGCTTGGATGGTATGCTGTTATTCCTAATGTTTCTGCTTTTCTTAAAACATCTAATCTATCATCTACAAAAACTGCGTCTTTTATATCAAAATTGTAATGTTTACAATATTCTATTATAACCTCTGGTTTTAACATTGTTGAACATATGAAAATTATATTTTCTCTTTTTATATTTGGATAGTTCTCTTCTAACCATTTGTATTTTTGGTCTATCTCCTTATTTGTAGTAACTGTTCCAAGTACAAAAATTTTATCACTATCTAATTTTTCAATTACTTTTTGCATTGTTTTTAATGGCCTTGCTGTGTAAAATAAATCGTTAAATAGCAAATCTTCTAATGATTGGCATCCTAATTCTGGACATCCTCCTCCATATAATATATCTTTATATCTATATTCTGATAAAGTTCCATCTACATCAAAAAATACATATTTGTTTTTTAATTTTTCTACCATAATTATTCCTCCACCTGTATTTGTAATATTTTATCCTCCAATAATAACTGAAATATTGCCATGTAAATATATCCTTATTATTCCACATATAATTAAATGGACTGGATATATAAAATAGAAAAAGTACTTCATCCCTTTCCATTTTCCTCTTTCGCCATTATATCTTGATAATAGTGGTATTGATAAAATCGTTCCTAATTGGATTAATCCATACCAAATATCTATAAATAAGCAATATACTAATGAATAAATTCCTGAAAATATTGTTTGAATTAGCATTTGCTTTTTAAAATTATTTCTATATACATAATTATAAATAACAATCATTACTGCAACAGAACTCCAATCTGATGGAAATCCTAAAACACATAATAATAAAGTTATTATTGTTTTCCATATATTTTTTATGTTTGAGTCTTGAACTATTATTCCAATAAGTCCTAATGCTAATGGCCACATTATACTTGTTTGATTAAAAAATGTTCCTGTTGAAAATGGAATAAAATTAATACCAAATGCAAAACAATATGCAAAATGTGATATCAGTGCAAAAATAAGTAATCTTGATAAATACTTTTTTCTGCTATGTGTATAATATGCTCCTTCAGCTATAAAAAAACAAAATATTGGTGCGACAATTCTTCCAAAAGTATGTAAAATTAAATATGCTGTGCCATTATTATATCCTGGTTTTATCACCCATAATAAATGGTCAAATATCATTGCACATACTGCTATTAATTTTAACTGGTTTGAGTTTAAAAAATTTTTCATTTATTTTACCTTGTTTGATTTAATATTTATATTTATATCATAAGCTCAGATAATTATCAACCTATTTTATTATTTAAGTTTCGGTTTTTTGCAGAAATAAATCATTTTAAAATAGGAAATTGGTAAAATATGGATATATTTATTCATATACTACCAATTCTTTTATTTTAAACATCACTTAATAAACCTATACAAAATAGGTTTATTAACATTATGTAAATAGTATCTCTACAATAAGCACAGCTGTCCATTTACTTATTTATTTAGTATGCTTTCAAATTTATTACTAAATTCCTTATTGTATTTCTTTAAATTTACAGGTTTTAAATTTTTATCTGTAAAGCAATGCTTTGTTTCTCCTATAAGAGCCACCTTTTCTGTGTTTTTGTTTGTTACTTCATATTCTACTGTCATTCTTACACCTGTATAATCTTTCACTTTTAATTTTATTAGTATAGTGTCTCCAAATGTAACATGATACTTATAAGTACAATTTACTCCTAAAACTGGTATTGTTATCCCATTTTCTTCTAGTTTTTCAAATGGTAATCCTATAGATTCCATCCATGCACACCTTGCTTCTTCTAAAAATCTTATGTAGTTTGAGTGGTGTACAACGCCCATTTTATCTGTTTCATAATAGTTTATATTTCTTTCAAATGTATATTCCATTTTTATCTTATCTCCTCTAAATGTCTAAATATTCTTTTGATAATATATCATAAAAACAGATAATTATCAATAAATTATCTGTCTTGGATTTTATATTCTCAATCTTAAAGCATTTAACACAACAGTTAAACTACTAATCGTCATTGCAAAAGCTGCAATCATTGGATTCATAGTAATTCCTAGTGGCTTTAAAATACCACAAGCAATTGGAATCATGCAAATATTATAGAAAAATGCCCAGAACAAATTCTGTTTTATATTTCTTATTGTCTTTCTACTAATATCGATTAAATCATCAATTTTTTCCAAATTATCATTCATAAGAACTACTTGTGAAGAATCCATAGCAATGTCTGTACCACTTGAAACTGATACGCCAATATCTGCTGTTACAAGACTTACACTATCATTTATTCCATCTCCACACATCATTACAAGTCCATTTGTTTTTAATTTTTTTATTTGTTCAGATTTTTCTTTTGGTGTAACATTTGAAATAACTTTATTAATACCAATTTCTTTTGCAATTATATCTGCTGTTTTTTCATTATCACCTGTTAGCATTACAATATCAATGTTTCTATTTTTTAATTTCTTTATTACATCTACAACATTTTCTTTTAAAATATCTTTTACTCCAATTAATGCTATTAATTCATTATTTAAACTTACAAATAAAATGCTATTTCCTTGATTTACTAAGTCTTTTTCGTCTTGTTCATTACTTATTTTGATATTGTTTTCTACCATTAATTTTTTATTTCCAATTAAGTATTTTTCTCCCTTTTTCGTTATTCCTTCTACTCCAAATCCTGGTATTGCCTTAAATTCTTTTATTTCTTCCAATTCTATTTTTTCTTCTTGTGCTTTTTTTACAATTGCTCTTGCTATTGGATGTTCTGATTTATTCTCTATACTTGCCACATTTTTTAATATTTCATTCTCTTCTATATTGCTGTAATTATATATTTTTGAAATACTCAATTCACCTTTTGTTAGTGTTCCTGTTTTATCAAAGCAAATTGTTTTTACTTTGTGTGCATTTTCTAATGTTTCACTTGTTTTTACCAATATTCCTTTTTTACTTGCATTACCTGATGCAATAACTATGGCAAGTGGTGTTGCTAAACCCAAACTACATGGACATGCTACAACCAAAATACTTACAAATATATTTATTGCAGTTGCAACATTTTTTGAAATTATAAGCCATAAAATAAATGCTAAAACTGCAATTACCAAAACTACTGGTACAAAATATCCGCTTATTTTATCTGCTGTTTTAGCTATTGGTGCTTTTGTACTTGTGGCTTGTGTAACAAGTCTTACAATTTCTGAAACTGTTGATTCTTTGCCAATTTTTTCAGCTTTATATTTTATTGTTCCTTCATAATTTATACTTCCTGCAATTACTTTTGAACCTTTTTCTCTTTTTACTGGCATACTTTCACCTGTTATAAATGATTCATTAATATGTGTTGTCCCATCTGTTATTTCTCCATCAACTGCTATTTTCTCTCCTGGCTTACATATTAAAATATCACCTTTTTGTATTTCATCTAATGTTACTGTAATTTCTTGTCCATCTCTTAAAATTACTGCATTATTTGGAGTTATACTCATCAATTGTTGTAATGCTTCTTTTGTTTTATCTTTATTTTTATTTTCTACATATCTTCCTATTTCTATAAAAAATATAACTATTGCAGCTGATTCATAATATAGGCTTTCTACATGCATTACGTGCCCTTTTAAAATTTGAATTGTTCCATATATGCTGTAAATATAGCTTGATAGAACTCCTATCATTACTAGTGTATCCATGTTTGGCGTTTTATGAATTAAATTTTTATATCCATTTTTTATTATGTCTTTTCCTAATATTAATACTATTGTTGTTAAAATAAATGATGATATTGCATAATTTGCTGGATGTGTCATCATATCTAAAAATGAAATTACAGGCATTCCTACCATATGTGACATTGATATATACAATACTAATATTGATATTATTGTAATTGCAATTAGCTTATATTTTTCGTTTGTCTTTTTCTTTTCTTCTTTTTCAAAATTGTCTATTCCTAAACTTGTAAATCCTGCTTTTTCTACAAATTTTTTTACTTGTTCTAAAGTTAATTTTTTATCGTCATATTCTATGTTTGCATTATTCATAATTAAATTTACTGTTGCTTGTTTTATTCCCTCTTGCTTATTTAAATATTTTTCTAGTCCTGATGAACAAGCACTACATGTCATTCCGTCAATTTTCAATAATACTTTTTTCATAGTAATTATTCTCCTTTGAATCCTGCATCTTCTATTGCTTCTATTATGCTTTCTATACTAATTCTTGTTTCATCATATTTTATTGTTGCTTTCTTTTCTTCTAAACTTACTTGTGCCTTTTCTACTCCTTCTAAATTATTCAATACTTTCTCAAGTCTTGTTGAACATCCTGCACAGTGCATTCCTTCTATTTTTAAATTTATTTCTTTCATTTTATTTTCCTCCTTAAATTTTTATTTATTGAACCTTTTAAAAAGTCCTATTAATTCATCTATTACTTCTATATTTCCCTTTTCTATGTCTTCTGATACACAAGTATATAAATGTTGTTCTAACATATGGTTTGATAAACTTTTTAATGAATTTTGTGCAGCTGATAGTTGAATTAGAATATCATTACAATATGTGTCTTTTTCTACCATTCTCTTTATTCCTGCTAATTGTCCTTCTATTCTGCTTAATCTGTTTATTATTAACTTTTTTTCATCTTCTCCTCTGAGCGTTTTCTTGTGTTTACATTCTTCCATTGTATCACTTCCTTTCTTGGACATGAACGTTTATTAATCTTGAATAGTTCATAGAACTTTTATATAGTAATTATTTTAATTTTCTTACTTATTATATACCCAATAGGGGTATTTGTAAATATGGGGGTATATATGAATTTTTGTTTAAATATCAACCGTTTAAAAGGAGTGTGCATCAGCACGCTCCTTTTGTTTCTTCTTATATTTCTTTGAGAGTCCCTTTTCGGCCTTCTTTAGAATTTAGCCATGATATTTCTGACCAGGAGCTTTTTGAATTAGCTCCATTACATATTGTAACATCATATCCCTTTTCTAAAAGTTCCTGAATTATTTCAGGAAAAAAGATAATTTTTTTAAAAAGTGCGGTATGACATCCTTGGTCGGTATAAGAAAAATCTTTATACCAAGAGTTAAGTCTTTTGATTTGGTAGTCTAATGTGTATCCTCTCGTTTCTTCCGCTCTTCTTACTTGAAGTTCTTCCATGTTTTGTCCTCCTGCCAATTGGCGTATTTAGAAAATTTACAAGTTACATCTTTATAATAGCACATTTTACATATTATGTCAATTTCTAATACTTATCCATAAAATGATGAACTTCTCCGTCTTCTATATAAGAAATAAGAGTATTTAAATTAACATTTTTAGTACTATTATAAATATTCATATCAACCTTATCATAAACACTTCTTAACTGTTTTATAAGTTTTTTCATTTCTTCTCTTTTAGAGCCTCCTCCACCATTATCACACATAGTGCAACGTTCTGTAAATCTACAAGCACATTGGATAAAATGTAAATCATTTCTTTCTCTCCATCTAATAATATCTGCTTCTTTTACATAATAAAGAGGTCTAATAAGTTCCATTCCTTCATGATATGTACTATGTAATTTAGGCATCATTGTTTGCATTTGTGCCCCATATAACATCCCCATTAATATTGTCTCTATAACATCATCAAAGTGATGTCCTAATGCTATTTTGTTGCATCCTAATTCTTGTGCCTTTTTGTACAAGTATCCTCTTCTCATTCTTGCACAAACATAGCAAGGGTGGTCATCTATTTTTTCTACAACTTCAAATATATTGCTTTCAAACATTGTTATTGGTATGTTTAATAATTTTGCATTGTTTATTATTTTTTGTCTATTTATTGGGTTATACCCTGGGTCCATTACCAAAAATACCAAGTCAAAATTAACTTGTCTATGTTTTTTTAATTCTTGCATACATTTTGCAAGTAGCATAGAGTCTTTTCCACCTGAAATACATACTGCAATTTTATCCCCTTCTTGTACCATTTCAAATTCTTTTATTCCTTTTATAAATTTACTCCATATTTTTTTACGATATGTTGTAATTATGCTTTTTTCTATTTCTTCATATCTTTCCATTTTTATTGTTCCTTCCTATTTACTGATTATAACATTTATCAAATATTTTTAAGAATTTATTTATTTCTTCTTCTTTTACTAAATGACTTGGTTCTAGAACAATGTCTTGTCTTTTTATAAGTCCACCAAATCCATTCAATCCATAAAATTTGTGTAGTGCAAATGATATTAAATCTACATCTTGCAAATCCATTTTTACTTTTCCAATACCTTGTGTACAGTCAACATGTAAAAAACAATTTGGATATTGTTTTAATATACTTGCTATTTCGTGTATTGGCTGAACAAAAGTATACACCCTCTAAGAATATATTGTCAACATTATTATATCCAAATTTTAACTTTGCTTCTCTGTGAATATCCCTAAAATCCGCAAAAAGTATTGCAAACATCTTTTCTGTATGTTATACTTTAAATTGTAATTATGAAAAGGACGTGATTTTATATGTTTAAGTTACATTCAGATTATAAACCAACTGGTGATCAACCACAAGCAATAGAATATTTATCAAAAGGTATAGAAGAAGGTAAAAAGTTTCAAACGCTACTTGGTGTTACAGGTTCAGGAAAAACCTTTACTATGGCTAATATAATAAATAAAGTTCAAAAGCCTACTTTAGTTTTAGCACATAATAAAACTTTAGCAGGGCAACTTTATTCTGAATTTAAAGAATTTTTCCCTGAAAATAATGTTGAATATTTTGTGTCTTATTATGACTATTACCAACCAGAAAGCTATATTCCTTCGTCTGATACTTATATAGAAAAGGATGCCTCAATAAATGATGAAATAGATAAACTTCGTCATTCTGCAACAGCATCTTTATTTGAAACAAGAGATGTTATAATAGTTGCATCTGTTTCATGTATTTATGGTTTGGGTGACCCTATAGATTATGAGCACATGATAGTTTCTTTAAGACCTGGTATGCAAAAGTCTAGAGAAGAAGTTATGAAAAAACTTGTAAATATGCAATATTCAAGAAATGAAATTGATTTTAAAAGAGGTACTTTTAGAGCTAAAGGTGATATTTTAGAAATTTATCCATCTGACCAAAGTGAATCTGCAATTCGTGTTGAATTTTGGGGTGATGAAATTGAAAAAATTCATGAAATCAATCCTTTAACAGGTAAAGCTGTAGCTGAAAGAACTCATGTTATGGTGTTCCCTAACTCTCACTATGTAACAACTTCTGATAAAATGGAACATGCATTGGTTACAATAAACGAAGAATTACAAGAAAGAATTAAGTATTTTAAGGATAACAATAAATTAATTGAAGCACAAAGAATTGATGAAAGAACTAATTTTGATATGGAAATGATGAAAGAAACTGGATTTTGCCAAGGTATTGAAAACTATTCTAGACATATAAGTGGTAGACCTGCTGGTTCTCCTCCATTTACTTTATTTGACTATATGCCAAAAGATTTTCTTTTATTAATAGATGAATCACATGCTACAATTCCACAAGTTAGGGCTATGTATAATGGTGACCGTGCTCGTAAAGATTCTTTGGTTAATTATGGTTTTAGGCTTCCTTCTGCTTATGACAATAGACCTTTAAAATTTGAGGAATTTGAACAAAGAATTAATCAAGTTGTTTTTGTTAGTGCCACACCTGCTGACTATGAAAAAGAGCATAGTAAAGATAATGTAGTTGAGCAAATTATTAGACCTACTGGACTTTTGGATCCTAAAATTGAGGTTAAACCTGTTACAAATCAGATTGATGATTTAATTGAGCAAATTCGTATAAGAGTTGAAAAACATGAAAGAGTTTTGGTTACAACTTTGACTAAAAAAATGGCTGAAGATTTAACTGCATATTTACAAAGTTTAGATATTAAAGTAAATTATATGCATTCAGATATTAAAGCACTTGAAAGAATGGAAATTATAAGAAATTTACGTTTAGGTGAATTTGATGTTTTAGTTGGTATAAATCTTTTAAGAGAAGGTTTGGATATTCCTGAAGTTTCATTAGTTGCAATTTTGGATGCTGATAAAGAAGGTTTTTTACGTTCAGAGCGTTCTTTAATTCAAACTATTGGACGTGCTGCTAGAAATACTGATGGTACTGTTATTATGTATGCTGATGAACTTACTGATTCTATGGAAAAAGCTATTTCTGAAACAAACAGAAGACGTCATATCCAGGAACAATATAATATTGAACATGGCATTACTCCTAAAACTATTAAAAAATCTATTAGGGATAATATTAGTATTACTAAACAAGAAGATATTGGTGTTGAATTTAAAATGGAAAATTCTGATGATATTAAAAATACTATTGCTGAATTAACTGATGAGATGCTTAAATATGCTGCTTCTATGGAATTTGAGAAAGCAGCTGAAGTTAGAGATAAAATTAAAGAATTAGAGAAATTATTACAATAATTTTAAGATAAAACAGGCCACATTCAGTGGCCTGCTTTTGTTACTCTTCCAGTCTCCCTCTTTCTCACTGTGACATTTCTTTTTTTCTTAAAAATGTGATTTATTGGAGTCCTCGGATTTTCTTCACTTTGTTCATCAATGATATCAATCTGAATGTCACATTCAAATTGATAAACTTTTAATTTTTCAATCTCAGCTTCTGTCAATGAATAGTTTATAGACTCGTCCGGACCAGCAATAAATTGTGATATCATATTTGGGATGTTTTTCATATTGTCATTCTCCTTTTTGTAACTTTCTACGTTGTTTTATGTAACATCTTTATTATACATAATTTTTTCTGTTTTGTAAATATCTCTATTTTTAAGATAAAAGTATCATAGTATAATACGAAAATACCCTCACCTGTAACAATAACTACAGGCGAGGGCGGAGAAATTAATTTTTGTCCATTTCTCGGCTTGCAAGCATTGCTTTTTTAGCATTTTCACTTGCAATCTTTTCTACAAGTTTTTGAGCATTGTCATCCAAAAACACTTCAATTCCTACACTTTTATAGGAATCATAGATTTTTCCTTTGATGCCTCTAACTACTGCATCTTCATTTTTTAGTATTTCTGGATTCTCCTTTAGTTCGTCAGCAGAAATGTTTAAAGTCTTGCTGCTCCGGATGTCTTTTAAAGAAACAAAAAATTCATTATCTTTTTTTACTTTAATGTTAAACTCCATATTTTTCTCCTTTTTTGCAATTGTTTATTGTGACTATTTATATTATAAACTTTTTGCTGTCAAAAGTCAACATAACATATTTTTTATAATTATTATTCTATGATAAAAAAAGAGAACCCCCATTTATAAAGAAAACATAAACGGGGGTAAAGGAAAAATACATGAAATCCATATATATTTGTGCCGCCTATATAGGCTGATAACTTTCCTCTTTTTATTTTTTGTATGTTTTTATTATACCTTCTAAATACTATTCTGTCAATACTTTTGTTGATTTTTGTCGTTTTTTGTTTCAAATTTTATTAGTATATATTATTACATAGCTCTTCTATATAATTCAACAAAGTCTTCTTTTGAAACTTCTCTTGGATTTCCTGGTTTGCAAGGATCTTGCATTGCTTTATCTGCAAGCATTTCAAAGTCTTCTTCTTTAGCTCCATAATCTTTTATTGTTTGAGTAATACCAACTGCTTTAGATAGTTCACTAATCATCCATACAAATGTATTAATAACATCTTGGTCATTTAAGTGAGCTGCATCTGGTCTACCAATTTCGCATAAAATTTCTCTAAATCTTTGAGCTGTTTCTGGATTTTCTCCATTAAATCTCATAACTGTTGGTAAAAGCATAGCATTTGCTATTCCGTGTGGTGTATCATATACAGCACCTAATTGATGTGCCATTGAGTGAACTATTCCAAGTCCTACATTACTGAATCCCATACCTGCAATATATTGAGCCATACCCATCATTTCAACAGCTTTTGGATCCTTGTCATTTACAGCTGCTGGTAGGTATTTAAATATTAATTTTATAGCTTTCATGTGGAACATGTCTGACATTTCGTTATGTGCTTTTGTTATATATCCTTCTACTGCATGTGTTAATGCATCCATTCCTGTTGCAGCTGCAAGTGATTTTGGCATTGATGCCATTAATTCTGAATCTACTATTGCTACAATTGGAATATCGTTAGGGTCTACACATACCATTTTAATTTTTCTTTCTTCGTCTGTTATTACATAATTTATTGTAACTTCTGATGCTGTTCCTGCCGTTGTTGGTAATGCTATCATTGGCATTCCTTTATTTACAGTATTTGATACTCCATTTAAAGATTTTATATCTGCTCGATCTGGATTTGTCATTACTATTGAAATTCCTTTTGCAGTGTCCATACTTGAACCACCACCTACAGCTACTATTACGTCTGCTCCTGATTCTTTGCATGCTGCCACTCCATCTGTTACATTTTTAATTGTTGGATTTGGTTTGATTTCATCATATAGTGAGTATTCAATTCCTGCATCTGTTAAAACTTTTTCAACTTTTGCAGTAACTCCTGCGTCTACTAATGGTTTATCTGTTACCAAAAACACCTTTTTAAATTTTCCTTTTTTTATTTCTTCTGCTAGTACCTCTCTTGCATTATTTCCAAAATATGATGTTTCGTTTAAAACAAATCTTATTGCCATTTTATATTCCTCCTTCGTAATTTTAATATATTTTGATTATATCAATAATTATTTTTTTGTACAATAGTTTTTACACAAATTTTCAATTATCTCAAAATTTCATTTATTTTTATTTGACGATTATTTTGATTAATTTAAAATTTTCTAAGAAAAAGGAGTGTCCCTTAGTCCCTTTTTGCAGGGATTTTAAGGAACGTCCCTAAATCCCTAATCTCCCAAATTTATTCCCACACTTCTTGCAGTTTTTACTAAATCATCATCCATAGTAACTTTTCTTTGATTACTTACAGCTGTATTTCCAGAAACAGCCCCTATTTCTTTGTTTTGACCTACAACATCTTCTAAAGATGCATAGTCTATTTTACCATTTTTAATAACAACTAAATTTCCAAATTTTCCTTCAATTGCCATTCTCATTGCAGCAGTACCATATTTTGTTGATAAAACTCTGTCAAAAGCTGTTGGTGTTCCACCTCTTTGCATATAGCCAAGAGTTGTGTTTCTGGCTTCTAGGCCTGTTAATTCTTGTAATTGTTTTGCAACTTTTTCTCCTACTCCACCAAGTTTTGTATTGTCAACACCTTTTCCGTTGTCTCTTACATTTTCTACTGTAATCTCTCCATCCTTTGGTTTTGCACCTTCTGCAACAACAACAACACTAAAGTTTTTACCTCTTTTTTGTCTGTTTTTAATTTTTTCTGCAACTCTATTTATGTCATATGGAATTTCAGGAATTAATGCAACATCTGCACCACCTGCTATTGCTGATTCTAATGCTATCCAACCTGCATATCTTCCCATAACTTCTAGTACCATTACTCTGTGATGTGTTTCACCTGTTGTATGAAGTCTATCAATTGCTTCCATTGCAACAGATACAGCTGTATTATATCCAAATGTAATTTCTGTACAAGCTACATCATTGTCAATTGTTTTTGGAACTCCTATTACATTTACACCTTTTGTTGCAAAATCTCTTGCTGATTTTTGTGTTCCGTCTCCTCCTAATGTAAAGATACAATCAAATCCATCTTTTTTTATATTTTCTACACATACATCAGATAAATCTTTATATTCTACTGTTCCATCTTCGTTTGTAACTTTATAATTAAATACATTAGCATTTGTTGAAGAACCTATTATTGAACCACCTTTTGGTAATATTCCTTCTGCATTTCCATCTTCTGCTGTACTTAACCTTTCATATTCATTTTTTAATAAACCATTGTATCCATCTATAAATCCGTAGCATTCTATATCGTGATTTTCTGCTGTTTTTACTATTCCTCTTATTACAGCATTAAATCCTGCTACATCTCCTCCATTTGCTAATATTGCAACTTTTTTTACCATTTTAAATTCCTCCTTTTTATCCTAAAAGGCTTTTTATTTCTTCATCTGCTTTTAGCTCTTTTGCTAAAAATTGAAATGCCCTTTTATCTTGTTTTACTGCAATTTCTGCAATTTCTTTATCATTTCTTAATCTGTAACTTGCAAACTTTACAATTAATCCTTTACTAGTAACAGCTGCTTTTACAACTTCTTTGTCATCTCTTAGTTCTTCACTTGCAAAATATAAAGTTTGTCCATATGTTTTAACACTTGACATTATTACATCTTTATCTGCTCTTAGTCTATCAGATGCATAACAAGCTGTCCATGGTGCTCCTTTTATCGCAAGTAGCATCATTTCTTTGTTATCTTTTAATCTATCAGAAACAAATTCCATTGCTTCACCATCTTGTTCAAGTGCAGTTTTTACAACTTCTTCGTCATCATGAAACTCTGGAGCTGCAAATTCTAAAAGCTTTCCTTTTTGTTTTACCGCTTGTAATATGTATTCTTTGTTATTACAATTTTTTTTCATCTCTGTGACATCTGGATCTTCCATTTTGTATTATCTCCTTTGATATATTAAATACTATCTTATGTTTTGTACATTTTGCCTATTTATTCGTATTTTCTACTGAACGTCTTGCAATTAATGCTTTTATTTTTATTCCTTGTTCTGAAAACATTTTTTCATGTTCTGTTTCTATATTGTTTTCAAAAATTTGTTCTTTATGTAAATCGTATGTTTTTTTTATTATTTCAAAACCACTTTCTTCAAAATAGATTAAACTTGAGTTAAATAAATCGTCATCATCTGTTTTAAAATAGATTTCTCCGTTTTCAGACAAGAATTGTTTGTATTTTTCGAGTTGTCTTGTATGCGTAAGTCTCTTTTTTCTGTGTTTTCCTTTTGGCCATGGATTGCAAAAGTTTATATATATTCTTTCTATATTGTCAGTTTTGTCTAAAATCATAGGTATTCTTTCTATGTCAAATCTTGTTAATACTACATTTTCTGGCTCTATATTCTTTTCTTTATATACTTGTTCTACATTTCTTTTGGCTAGTCCTAACATTGCATCTACTAAGTCTATTGCAATATAGTTTACATTTAAATTACTTGAAGCTAAATTCGATATAAATTGACCTTTTCCACATCCTAACTCTAAATGAATTGGATTATTTTGATTTTTGAAAAATTCTTTCCATTTTCCTTTCCATTCTTCTGGTGCGTCTATATAAAACTTGCTTGCTTCCAATTCTGGTCTTGCCCATTTTTTGTATCTTATTCTCATTTTTGTGTTCCTTTCTGCTTTTTTTATGTTTTTGTCTATTGGAATTATATACATATTTTTATTAATTGTAAAGGTTATTTTTGATTTTTAGATATTTTGTTGCTTTAATTTTTTGAACTGAGTATTTTGTGTTGATTATTTCACTTATAATGAAATTATAAAAAAATCTCCCATAGATTGAGAGATTTTTAATGATTTAAGTGTATTCATAACTATACAAATAAAATAGGTCGAAAACCTGCACTAGCATTACTTCCAGAAGTAGTGTAATCTCCACGAAAACTTGCGTAACCATAGTCGTTATAGTAACTGCCACCTCTATAAACACAAGGACTGTAAGAATCGCCAGTTGTCTCTGTTGTCCATTCATATATGTTACTTGCCATATCATATACATTACATTGTACATCTTGTGTTCCTGTATATTTTGTTGTATCATTTGTTCCCGTTGTTGCTAGTGAAGCATTTACATTTTTCTTTATTGAATACTTATCTTCACCAAACGTTTGTAAGAATAGTATTGCTGTATCCCATGCATAACTATTCATTAAATCACTTGTAAATTTATTACTATTATACATATTTTGTGATAATTGAGCTGCCTGTATTTGTGTTACATAATTATATACTTGATCTGTCCCTTTTATTGTTACAGGTGTTATTGGATCTGTTTCGTTATTTCTTACAATTTCTGTTCTTGCTTCATATCTTCCAATATAATATCCTCCATTTGTAGCAATGCTATTTTTAAAATTCGTTATATTTTTTGCTATTGCTTTGTTTTCAGTATTTGTTAATGTTGACGCATCATTTACATCTTCTTCAACGTAACTACCAGAATGTGCACTTTTTGCTCCAGTTGTTTTATCGAAATCATATCTTCCTAATTCAATTGTTTTTGCATTTTTTTCTGTTTTTTCTACATCTGTATATATTTTTCCTACTGGTATCCATACAAATTCATTTTCATTACTATCAATTATAACTATTCCTTGATTTACTGTTGCTGCATTATTTGTTGTGCTATTTACTTTTATTTTAAATCCTGCTGGTACTACAATTTTGTTTCCATAAGCATCTTGTAATTCTGTGTTATCATTTTTATTTAATATATTTGCGTATTGAATTGCTTCAACAACTGTTGCTCCTTTAAATGTTTCTTTAACTGTTCCTGACACATATTTGTTTAATTCATCTTCATATTCATTTAGTATTCTTGCTTGATTTTCTTCTGCATTTTGTGTTTTTTCTTTTGCTTCTTGTGCCTTTGCAAACAATCCTGTGTTTGTTAATGATTGTATTGATATGGTTGCTAATATCAATAGGATAATAATTGTTATTACTAAAGTCACAAGCGTAATACCTTTTTGTTTATTTGTTTTTTCACTTTTTAGATTCCTCCTTTGTTAAATTTTTATTGAGTGACGAGCACTGAGCGAAAACCACCGCCATAATCACTAAGACCAGTAACACGATAGAAAAATAATAAACCTGCTCCATCTGTATCCCAATAAGCGCCTCCTCGTATGCTGAATGGATTGTCCACTGCTGAAAAGTAAGAATAGTCTCCGTACCATGATGCTTTTTCTATTCCGGCTGTTGATGTTTCACGTATTCCATCTCCATATATTTTTGT
>UMLF01054737.1_pt1 | contig 27527 bp, 25 predicted proteins | sample 1966501 | NCBI WGS metagenome assembly UMLF01 (sample SAMEA4836194, study PRJEB28245) | human gut metagenome | biome: gut microbiome; material: fecal sample | place: Denmark | collected 2008 | reverse complement strand
CTTGGAGCTTGAAATTTTATAGTCCTTGATTTCGATGCTCTTGCCGTTCATCTGAAAAAATGATCGGCTCCCAAACTTGCCGATTGCAACGTCCACTATATTGTCACTTCCTTTCAGTTGTGGTAGAATTGCTTCAAGGCAGGGTGATTTAGCACATCTCAAAAAATCCTCGCCTTCACCGACTTCTTCAACGTATCGCCGGATTATCTTGTTGGCCGGTCTGACATAGCGGAAAGGAGATAATTATGGGATTGTTTAATTTTTTCAGAAGTATAGATAAACAAACTTCTGAAAAAGACACTATTGATGAGAAACAAATAATTCCACAACTACAAAATGTCCTATTTGACGATTCAAAAACATTAGAAGAAAAACAGAAAGCTTATTCTGCGATACGAGATGAAGAGGAAAGACGAATAAATGAGATGTATGACACCAACTCAATAGAAGGAATAAAAAGTATCCCCGTCCCGTGCAAGGAAGTGAATGGAGATTCTTCTACTGGAAGGGTTGAATATTATCTTCGCGGGCAATGTTTCTTTAATCATTGGAAATCAGGAAGAGTAGAACTGGCTCTCGCTTGCCTTCGTAAAGCACAAGAGTTGATGTTTGTTTCCGATATGGTATGGAGACGTAGTGATTACTTGCGGCTCGTCGCATATTTGTATGAGGCTGGAAAAGATGCAGAAGCCGAAGAACAACTAAAAAAAATAGACAGTTTTTTAGAAAAACAAGATATTAAGCAAGATGCGAAAATTAAAAGTATAGAATTGGCGTCTTCGCTTGGCACAGACCTTGTTGAAGTGCTCTCATGTCCTACTCCATATTGTGAAGAATGCGCTAAATATCTAAATAGAATTTATTCAATAAGCGGAGAAGACAATCGATTCCCGAAACTTCCAGAAGGTTTTACATCCAGGGAGCCAGGACATCATTTTAGTTGTTTGAGGGTTTATCCGTTTTCGTATGGAATAACTCCACTTTCTTTTGATTGCGAAGATGTTATAAGTTATAGCAATCGCCCATTTATTGATGAAAGAACAGAAGAGCAAATTGAAGAATATAATACATATCTCAGATCAAAAGAAGAAGAAGCTAAATTGCAAAGAAAAAACGAAGATTTTATGCTTGAAAATGCAAAGAGGAAAAGAACCGATTTGAACAATTTGCAATGGTTGAAAGAAAACATTCCAGATATTGCGCCTAAGTCATTGAGTGGCTTCAGGAGAATGAGAACAACAAACTCCAAAAATTATCAAAAAATAGTAGAAGAAGCCGCAAAACTGGGGAAAAACATTTAATTTCCACAGATACAATGGAAAGCTCTGTTATTAGTTAGTTGCTAAAGCACAAGCTTAAATATTAGGAGCATGATAAGCAGGCTCAATAAAAACAACCACGCTACAAAAAGTAGCATTGAAATATCGCCGATATCTGCATATCGGAATAGGGATTTGAACCACTTCAAAAAACCTTTCATTTTCCTCACCTCTTTCTCGTTACAAAGTCTTTTATCAGATATTACAATGTCTCCTTTCTGTTTTCTTCCTGATAAACATTAGTTTTCATTGACATCTCATCTTTCGTCTGATAGAATGAGATCGTAAAAGTTACAATAGAAACTAAGATTAAAAGGGCTATTTTGTCTTATTCGCTTGGTTACACTCAAATTATACCTCATGTATCTCATGTTGTAAAGCCGTTTTATCTCATGTTTCTCATGTTCGTATGATTGCATAATTTGGGAGCTTTGTGTTTGTATATGTTTTACAAGATATTTGAGGCACTTTGTGCAGAAAAGAATATGACCCCGAATGGGGTTGCAAAGATTCTTTCTATCCCATCTGGGTCTATCACTGCATACAAAAAAGGATCTATTCCAAGGGGTAAAACATTAAGAAAAATCGCAGAATATTTTGATGTTTCCCCCGAATATCTTTTAGAGAAAGAAAAATATCCCCTGGCCGAAAGCCAGAGGATTATTGAAAATATCAATTCATCTGAAAACGTAGATTTACTTCTTCATATAATAAAAAACGAAGCATCTCTCAGTAGAGAACAACTCTTGAAGTTACAGGGTTTTGTGTCAGCATTGGAAGCGGAAAATAAATAAAAATGTCCGACAAGTTGTAAAAAGTTTTTTTCTCTTTATCTTACGGTTTAGACCCTAATATATCTTCTAAATAGCTTTTTGCAGCCTCAATAGTTCTTTCGCCCAAATACGCTGGCTCATCTATCATAATGTCATTGATTTCGATAGTATATTTAGTTGGTATTGCCGATCTATTAGGGATGTTAATAGAAAAAGAGAAATTCTCTGATGGAATAATTGCTCCGTTTAACATTAAGAGCGCAGATTCCCCATCCGAAGCAATTAAAACTTTATTATATCTATCCATAAAATTCCTCCAAAATAGATAACGCCTTTAGTGTTATTTTGGAACATTCTTTAAGACTTGGTTTGGACGCCCTATAATATTAAGCCTCATGTCATCTATTACGTCAAATTTTAGCGTGACAGTCGGAGGCGCATCCACATTCTCCTCGATTTTGTATGAGATGAGATGTTCAATAGGATGTCCGTCCACTAAAACTTCACGCTCATCGCCATAGGCACGCACTTCAAATCTTTTCGCCATGCTTGACACTCCTTTTTGTTAGTTAAAAAAACCTAATCGCTTTGCTTCTTCTATTACGATTTTTTGTTTATCTTTTGATAATTTCATTATACTATTTATCAGTGCTTTTCGCAAATCGGAATCAGAAATAGATTTATTTTCGTTTCCCACACACATAATAAACCCCTCCGCAAAATGAATATGGTATCGTGTTGTGGGGACCCACAACACGCGATAAGACGTCTTATCGCTCGATTTACCATATACTACCATTTTTTATCGCAAAAACAACACGGGATTTGTCGAAAAGAGAAGACGGATTTCTTGTGTTTATTATAGAACATTAGTTCCAGTATGAAAAGGGATTTCGGAGAGGAATTCTCTCTCCCCTACCCTAATATCAGGACAAAGGAAGGATATGTTATGAAAAAGAGAGTTCTTGCGCTTGCCCTTGCCATTGTTGCGATTGCTTCAGTTTCAGCATGCGGCAGTGAGTTAAAGTCCAATGATGAATCCAATAAAGAAAATACTTTTGCAGAAGATACCGTTAATGAAGAGAAAACAATTGAGGGTCTGTGTGAAGCAATACATAAAACAGAAACAGAGGATAAAGTCATAACAGATTTTACACCTCAGTCCGGAAGTACAGGTACTATGTATCTTGCGAACATACAAGAAAAAAATGGTGCAGCACCAATTGGTACATTTTTAGTTTCTGGCGAACAATTAGGCGCTATGTATTATGAGGCTCGGCAAGCAAGGCCACAAGGAGGAATGGATGTTAAGGATTACTTTTCAAGTGCGTTAGATTATCTTGGTTTTACAGAAGCGCAAAAGGCTACAGCAAACGCGCTATATGATTATATGGGACTTCAAGGCACCTCAAAAATTGTTGATATCGGCGGATATCGCCTTGTGGCTTATATGGGAGAAAAATTTAATTATTGTCTTTTGTCACAGCCGGCATCAGAAGTAAGTGATTATATTGAAGGACAAGTTCTTGATCTCGGCAATGAAGGAAATAACGCAGAAACGCCTTGAGTATCTCAAGCAATAACAGATCAACGAAATTTTCTAATATCTGTAAAAATCATTTTCAGTAGGATGCAAAAAAAAGAAATCCCCCTGGTGCGGTAACACCAGGGGGATCATTTGAAAGAGTGCAATTTTAGAGGATTGCGCTCCTATCTTAACACATAGGAGGCATATTTTCAATGAGAAAAAAGAAAATTAAAATGCCAACGGCAACACAAATTCGAGGTGGTTCTTGGCGTTGTCAGGTGATGGTAAATGGGAAGTCTCATTCTATTCTTGGGAGTACAGAGACGGAAGCTCAGGCAAAAGCTATCGCATTCAAGCAAGGATTCATAGAACAGAAGAATGCAAATAAGTCAACTCCATTTTTATTGGAAGACGCAATATCAAAATATATTGAGGAAAAAGACAAGGTTCTCTCCCCTTCTACGATTAGAGGGTATGACGCAATAAAAAGACTTCGGTTTCAAGAATTGATGAAAATGGATATTCATTCCATAAAAAAGAATGATTTACAATTAGCTGTGAATAACGAAATGGAAAAAGCGTCTACGAAAACAATCCGAAACTCGTTCGGTCTTGTAAAGACTGTTCTGGAGTACAATGATATTCCAGTTTCTAAAATACGATTACCGGAAGTCATGAAGAAGCGGAAGAGGTATCTCCAGGTTGAGGAAATAGGACCATTGATCAACGCTGTGGACGGTGATATATGTGAAGTTGGAATTCTTCTTGCGGTATGTCTCGGAATGCGACGATCTGAAATTCTTGGACTGTGCGGAGATTGTATAGATACAGAAAAGAATACAATTTATGTGATTCGAGCCTTTGTGTACGACAAAGACAATAAGCCTGTATTAAAATCTATCCCAAAAACCAAAACGTCAAATAGAGTAATCCCCTGCCCTGAATTTATCATGGAAAAGATAAAAGAAAGTTTGCCGGATGATCCTAAGAGAAGAATATTTAGATATCATCCCGAGACGTTGAGAAGACATATTCAAATGGCATGCAAAAAAGCTGGGATCACTATGACAAGTACACATGATTTAAGACATACAAACGCAGCATTAATGCACTTTGTAGGACTGGATGATCTGCACGCTATGCGCCGCGGCGGATGGGCTGATAAACGAACATATGTCAACACCTATTCCTATGTGTTTGAAAAGGCCGCAGACAGTGGAGATGAGAAATTCAATTCATATATTGAGGGATTAAAGGAACAAACTTCACAGCATATTTCACAGCAAACAGAGAAAACTATTGAAAAATAAAGGAGAACATGCGGGTTCGAATCCCACCCGCTCCGCCAAACAGCTCTCCAGTGTGGAGGGCTGTTTTTTATTAAAAGGAACTCCACCGGCTTCGGCCGGTGGAGTTCCTTTTAATGGGGAGAAGCTGTTTTGGAATCGATGGTAACTGAGCAGACCTTTTTCAAGGTGAGGCGGTAGACAAGATAGAGAAGGAGAGAAACCACGGCGATCACACCCAAGCAGGTGATCATGCCGGAAGCCTCACTGGGCGTGATGCCCATGGGCTCTCCGTTGGAGTACATGATAAGGGTATAGAAAGCGTAGATCAGGATGGTCCCCACCAGAATGGGGACTCGGAAGACCCGGCTCACCTGCCCTTTCACCGAGCGGTATAGGTACGACCGCGGCGCCCCTAAATGGCGCAGATCATCGTAGACCCGGGCATTGGTCATACCGATGGTCATGCAGCGGGTGAAAGAGATGACGATGACTGCGGCGAAGCAGACAATGGCGATGAAAATAAAGAGCATGAGGAAAACTGCCATGGTTTTTACCAGTTCCGTCTCATCCAGAATTTTGAACTGAGGCATGTATTTCCAGCTTGTGCGGAATTCTGTGCTGTCGGGTTTGTCATAGTCGTTGTCATAGTCGATGGAAGAAGTGCCGCTTTCTTCCAAAGATTCCGGGTCGCAGAAATACGATCCTGTCTCCTCAATGGCAATTTGGCGGGCCACAGGGTCCCAAGCGTCAACGACTTCCACTTCCGGTCCGGAGTGGTCCACGATGTCATAAAAAAGCGCCTTGGCAAAGGGGAAGCTGGCTTCTACATCCGTGACATTGAAAAGGACATAGTCCTCCTGCCACTGGCCGGTCAAGCCGGCAGAAATGGCCTCATAATCCCTGTCATCCAATACGTAGCACCCCAGCAGCATGGTGTATGACAGAGGTTCTGCCGGCGTAACGTCAAGGGTTTTTCCCGTCACCATATTGGTCAGATGGGTGACATCACCGCCGCTCAGGTAACTGCTGCCGCCGTCGTCATCGAGAACATTGGCACAAGTGCCGGGAGCAAGGTCGATCTTTTGACCAGTGATCGCGTTGTAGGCACGCTCAGGCAGGAAGGTGGCGCTTTGGAGCAGCTCTCGGTACTCCTCTGTATAAGTGACTCCGATGGAGGATTCGGTTTCAATATGTTCCATACCATCCGTGCCCAAGATAGAGCCGGTAGCTGTCACCCAGGTTGTGATGTCCACGTTGTGTTTCTGAGCCAGCTGTGCCACGTCGTTTTGTCCAATCATATCCTGATCACAGCGGTAATGGTACAGATAATCGTAGGGACGGCTGGCAACACTGGTTCCAGAGCTGGAGAGCATCATCGGAGCATAGAAGCTGGCGAAGTAAGCACCTGCCAGCAGGACGGTCATCACCAGCATGTTCCGCACTGTTTGCCGCCCCTGAAATTTCATCATGCTGGTGGAAATCAGGTCCCGATACTGTTTTTTCTTGCCGCCCCATCCATTGACCACGGTGTGGAGCAGAAGAATGTACAGGCCGATCAGTGCAGGCAGGTAGAACAGTGCATCCACCACGGAGGGGGCATACCAGTGGAGAACTTTGACGAAAAAGCTGGGCATGAAGTACCCCAGGAAGCCTCCCAATGCAATGAGGAGGACGCCAACAGGACCATACCACCGTGGGACAGCGCGGATGGGTTCCGATTTATGGGATTCCTGAACAATATCAATGATATTGGTGCGACGAATGGAGCGCCAGCCCATCAGGAACAGCATGAGAATGACGAAGACGGAAAAGGCCAGTGCAAAGAGGTAGGCTTGCGCGTCAAAACGCAGAACCATTTCCTCGGTATCCACGATCATGGTACGGAAGATTTGCCAAATGCCCCAGGACAGCGGAACACCCAACAGGGCACCAGCGGCGCAGGAGCCCAGAGAGAGAAGGGCCAATTCCTTGCTCAGTTCCGTTTTCAACTGGTGCCGGGTGGCACCCAGGGCCAGAAAGGTGCCAATTTCCCGGGACTTTTGACGGAAAAACAGACCGGAGGCATACGTGGTAAAAACCGCGCAGCCCAAAACGGCCAGAACAAAGACCATCATTACCTGCTTTCGGGAGTCCCCTCCCTCTGGCAGAATGGTGAGGACAGTGGGAGAGCGCATCATGCAGGCGTAAGCTGTGATAAGAAGAACGGAAAAAAAGGTACATCCGGCCAGCAGAGCGTACTGCCGCCAATTTTTCCGCCGGAGATGGCGATAAACTTCTGAAAAGTGTCTCATGGGTTTCACTCCCTTCCCATCTCACGGATCGCATCCAGAAGCTGATCCTGAAATGTGGTACGGGCCAGGGTCCCCTTTTCCAGGACCCGCCAGACTACACCGTCCTGCAGAATAATGACACGGTCGCAGAAGGAGGCGGCGAAAGAGTCGTGGGTCACCATGAAGATGGTGGCTTCCAGGGATTGTTTTGCCTGTTCAAAGGAGGAGATCACCGCCCGGCTGGACTTGGAGTCTAAATTTCCCGTGGGTTCGTCTGCCAAAATGAGCAGAGGGTTATTGATGAGGGCACGGGCCACGGCGGTGCGCTGCTTTTCACCGCCGGAGATCTCTGCCGGGTATTTCTCCCGAATGGCGGAGATGCCGAACACCTGGCACAGCTGGTCAGCGCGCTGCTCCATGGCGGGACCAGCGGTTCCGCCAATGATGGCAGGGAGAAGAATGTTTTGCTGGACGGTTAAGCCATCTAACAGCAAAAAATCCTGAAAGACAAACCCAAGCTGTTTGTTTCGAACAGAGGCCAGGGCGGTTTCATCCAGCTTGGCCAGCTGGCGATTGCCCAAGGTGATTTCTCCGCTGTCTGCAGGGATGTAGCAGGAGATGCAGTTGAGCAGTGTGGTCTTTCCGGAGCCAGACGGTCCCATTACGGCCACAAACTCCCCTTTTCCCACCTCCAGGGAGACACCCTTGAGAACTTCATAGGTAGTTTTTCCCACTTGGTAGGATTTGTGAAGATTGTGTACAGTCAGCATTGACGATTCCTTCCTTTCTCTGATGGTGAAGGGAGAAATGAGCTGTTCTCCCCTTCTTTCTGTCTCCACCATAACCGATGGAGTTTCTGACAGCAACTGCCCCAGTCATATTCAGCCTGATGGATGCTAAGTTTGGCAGGCGCAGAAGACGGGATGTCAAGTTTGGCAGGTTTTCTGTCAAACTTGGGGCGGCTTCTGTCAAGTTCTATTTGGCGGAAGCCGCCCTGTGTGGTACAATCAAAGAGGTTAGATTGTACCACACGATGGTGCATTCGTAGGATACTCAAGAGGAAGGGAGAAACGATCTTTGTTCTGCGTTGGGATTTGCGATGACAGTCAGGAGGCTCGTTTGCACCTGAGGGCAAGGTTGGAACGGGTTTTAGAGCCACATAGAGACATGGACCGAGTCCTGGAATTTTCCTCGGGAGAAGGGCTGCTGCGCTGGGTGGAGAACCATCCCGGAGAGCTGAATCTGATTTTTTTGGATATGGAAATGGGGCAGCTGGACGGGATGGAGACCGCCCGGCGTCTGCGTCAGATAGAGGAAAGCCTCCCGTTGGTGTTTGTCACAGGCTATACAGAGCATGTCTTTGAGGGATACACGGTGGGGGCTTTGGGCTATCTTCTCAAACCTGTACGGGAGGATCAGCTGAAGGAAGTTTTGTCCCGGGCCGCTGCGGCGCTGCTCCGAGAGGAAGAGGAGGTCTATCTCTGCCGCCGCGGCGATGTGACCTATCGAATTCCCCGGAAAAAGATTCTATATTTTACATCGGACCGGCGGCAGGTAACCTGTGTGACAACGGAAAAACACTATACATTTTATGGAAAGCTGGATCAGGTGGAAGAAGAACTGAAGGATTCCTTTGTACGAATTCATCAGCGGTATCTGGTGCGGACACAGGCGGTACAGCAGATCTCAGGCAGCCAAGTCTTAGTGGGCGGGCAGACGCTGCCCATCAGCCGGTCCTGTCAACAGGCTGCGATGATTGCCCTCACCCGGGCCTCGCTGGAGGAGTGACTATGGACGGCCTGACATTGCCCCAACAAGCATTGATTTGTCTCACCTATGGCGTCACACTGGTATGCAGCGGACTGGCTCTCTATGGAACGGCCCGGCGATTCTTGACGGTTCGGTCGTTAGGATGGGGAAAGGCCATCCTTTTCCTGACGTTTGGTATCTCCACAGGCATGGTGATCTGGGTTGGAGATCCTAATCTGCTCTATGTGTTCCCTCTCTTCGTCTTTTTTTCCATGCTCAGCACCCAAGGAGACTGGATGGGACGGCTGGCAGTTACCATCATTTTCTTCTGTATCATTATGTCGGTCTGTGCCATCCTGGACACGTACATTGCCCTTTTTGACCTGTTTACCATTGATACCAGCGATTTTCTATGCCGCTTGATGCGTCCGTTGTTTTTTGCCCTCCTCTATCTTCTGATCCGGCGGCGGATGCCGGTGGGGGTGATCTCCCTCTCCCGCCGGTTATGGAAGCTCATTCTGGGCTTGTCCTTCATGCCCTTGTGCGCGTTGATGGCAGTGGTTTTGCTGACCTATCGCAAGTGGGACTCGATGGTGGCCAACTCCATGGCCATGAACCAGGGGATGGTGGTTCTCCCCTTCACTGGTGTGACGGCGCTGATTCTTTTGTTTGTCATTTTAACCCTGGCCAACCATGAAAAACTGGAGCAGGAAGTCCATTTGGCCGGCTTGCGGGAGGTCTATTACCAAGGCATCCAGAGAGAACAGGTTCAAGTGAGAACCCTCCGTCATGACCTGAGAAATCACATGACCGTGCTCCGGGGTCTGCTGGAGTCGGGAGAAACAGAAAAAGCCATCGGTTATCTGGAGCAGATCACCGATTCCTCCTCCCTTGGAGGAGGAAAGCCCTTCAGTGACAATGAGACAGCCAATGTGGTCCTGACGGCCAAGGCAAAGGAGATGCGCCAGCGAGGGATACAGGGGGAGTTTCAGATTTCCCTGCCTCGAAACCTTTTGATTGCAGAGATGGATTTGTGTGCCCTTTTGGGCAATGCCCTGGACAATGCCATGGAGGCGGCGGAGAAAAGTACAGACAAGACGGTCCGGGTTCGCTGTCGGGCGGAAAAAGGCCTGTTTATGCTCCAGGTGGACAATGCACTGGCTGGGGATGAAAAGCCGGATCTCTCCACCACGAAGAAAGACAAAACTGCCCATGGTTTTGGCCTTTTGGGTATGCGGGAGATTGCGAAACGGTATGGAGGCTCTTTCGAGGTGGTGGCGGCCAATGGCCGGTTTGAACTGGTGGTCTGTCTGCCTTTATAAACAAATTTGTATTTTTTTCGAGAAATGACTACCCTTTTCCATAGAATTTATGCTATAATAATCCGTCAAAACATTGCAATTCATTGGATCACATAGAGGGAGGAACTGAATATGGCAGATCATAAGCGTCCCGAGTCGATGGAACGGATTACAACCCCTGCCCTGGCGGAACAATTCATTGCCGAGCAGGTGGCAGCTGTCCGGGCACAGGTGGGAGATAAAAAGGTCCTGCTGGCACTGTCTGGCGGCGTGGATTCTTCTGTGGTGGCGGCCTTGCTGATTAAGGCGGTGGGAAAGCAGCTCACTTGCGTCCATGTCAACCATGGCCTTCTGCGGAAGGGAGAACCCGAGCAGGTGGTGGAAGTATTCCGGAATCAGATGGACGCCAATTTGGTTTATGTGGATGCAGTGGACCGTTTCCTGGACAAGCTGGCCGGTGTAGCAGACCCGGAGACCAAGCGGAAGATCATTGGCGCGGAGTTTATTCGTGTGTTTGAGGAGGAAGCCCGGAAACTGGAGGGCATTGAGTTCCTGGCCCAGGGAACCATTTACCCTGACATTCTGGAAAGCGGCCCAGTCAAGGCCCACCATAACGTGGGCGGCCTGCCGGAGGACCTTCAGTTTGCGTTGGTGGAACCGGTCAAGTTCCTCTTCAAAGATGAAGTCCGCGTGGTGGGAAAAGCGTTGGGTCTGCCGGACAGCATGGTGTTCCGTCAGCCCTTCCCCGGTCCCGGCCTGGGCGTTCGCTGCCTGGGTGCCATTACCCGTGACCGGCTGGAGGCGGTGCGGGAATCCGACGCGATTCTTCGGGAGGAGTTTGCCAAGCATGGACTGGAGGGCAAGGTTTGGCAGTATTTTACCGTGGTGCCGGATTTCAAGTCCACCGGTGTGCGGGACAATGCCAGAACCTTTGACTGGCCGGTGATTCTCCGGGCAGTCAATACCGTGGATGCCATGACGGCCACAGTGGAGGATGTCCCCTTCCCCCTGCTGCAGGAGATTACCGCACGGATTACCTCAGAGGTGAAAGGGGTAAACCGGGTTCTCTTTGACCTTACCCCGAAGCCCAGTGGAACCATTGAGTGGGAATGACGCTCGAAAGGGTGCAACCCCGCATGAATACAGGCTTTTTTGTCTGTCTAAGTGGCTTTTGATACTGGGTTGATACGATTTGTGTCTGCCCGGTACTCTCAGGAGAATAATCACAACAAGACAAGTGAAAACCGCCCTGTTGAATTTGTCATTCAGCAGGGCGGTTTTTACTTGTCTTGTTTATCCTTCCGCTATGGGATACCATATTGACCTTCTTGTCCATCGTTGCAAATATGGGGCCAGATTAGTTCTATTCAAAGTGTTTTCTCTGGTAATCTCTTGAACTGGAAGGGGGATAAAAGGGTAGACGGAGAAAATGTTCCATGATATACTTCAAAAATCAGCAGTAATAGAATAATAATTATATATACTTAGAGGAGTTCATCACATCGTATGAATACACCCACATTAGAAACTGACAGATTGATTTTAAGGAGATTCTCGGAAGAAGATATAAATGCCCTTTTCCTCATTTTGAAAAACGAAGAAGTAAATACATTTCTTCCCTGGTATCCTGTCAAAAGCATAGATGAAACCAGAAAGTTTTACAAGGAAAGGTATGCTGACAAATACCAGCAGCCACACGCATATGCCTATGCCATTTGCCTGAAAAGTGACAATTTCCCGATTGGGTATATCAAAGTCGATATGGAGGAACACCACGATTTTGGCTATGGTCTGCGAAAAGAGTTTTGGCACCAGGGCATTGTAAGTGAGGCCGGGAAGGCCGTTGTCGCCCAGGTAAAGCGGGATGGGCTCCCGTACATTACTGCGACCCATGACCGCAACAATCCACGCAGCGGGAATGTCATGAGGAATGTCGGCATGAAATACCAGTATTCTTTTGAAGAACAGTGGCAGCCGAAGAATATAGTCGTTATCTTTCGTATGTATCAGTTAAATCTTGACGGCCAGGAGGATCGGATTTACAAAAAATATTGGGATACCTCTGCGGTACATTTTGTCGAGCCAAACTTATAAACTGTTTTAGGATGTGTGAAATGGGTAAACGAAAGCAAAACTATTATGGCAGTTTGTGTACCGAGATGTATGAAATTTTACACGAACAAGCACCACGGAATGAATTGAATTTCTATCTTTCCTATGCAAAAAAAGGGGAGAAAATCTTAGAGCCGTTGTGCGGCAGCGGACGATTTCTGGTTCCTTTTTTAGAACACGGTTTTGATATCAGTGGGGTGGATTTATCAGAAGAGATGCTGGAAAAACTAAGGCAAAAGGCCCCAAGCGCAAAGGTGATCCAGGCAGACATTATCAACTATCCTGTGCTGGAAAAATTTAATTATATTTTTATCCCTTCCGGTTCCATTTCACTGGTTACGGATATGAATGTGTGCAGAATCATTTTGCAAAAGATGAAAGAACTATTGGCCCCCGAAGGAAAATTTGTGTTTGCCGTTGATACTGTCTTTGGCAGGTGTGACGAGGACAGCGAATACAAAGTCAGTGTTTCGGTGAAAACGAAAGAGGGCTATGATCTAATCTTGAAAATGAAAAACCACTATGACGAAAAAGCCCAGACGCAGTTTTCTCCATCCATCTATGAACTCTATAACGGTGCTGAACTGCTACAAAGGGAAAATATGGATTTTCAAACACATTTGTACCGCTATGGAGAGATGGAAAAGTATTTAAGGGAGTGTGGATTTAGGAGCATATCGACATATTCAAACTATCAGAAAGCGACAGCGGTTGATGACAGGTGCGAGATGTTCATATATGAGTGCAGCATATAGCAATCCCTGTCGGGGGCGCCATTGACTGCTCCAGTTTCAATTTGGCAAAATTCCGTCTCAATCTCGGAGATCAAGAGCGGAAAGGTGTGGAAACCTGCCGAAGGAGATGTTTCTGCTTTCCCTTCCTGGCTTCATATGATAAAATAAAACTGAGGTGATTTGATGCAGGTCAATATGGAAGGTGTGGCAGTGGGAATTGTTGCTTTGGTGATGATTGGAGTATTTCATCCCATTGTCATCAAGTGTGAATATTACTTTTCCCACAGAATCTGGCCGTTGTTTTTAGCGGCTGGAATCGGCTTTTTGCTGGCTGCTCTGTTTACAAACGGGATGCTTTCTATGATTTTAGGGCTGGCTGGTGTTTCCTGTCTATGGAGTATCCGGGAACTGAAGGAACAGGCGCGGCGGGTGGAGAAGGGATGGTTTCCCAAGAATCCAAACCGGAAAGAGCCTATGGACTGCACCAAATAACAAAAGATGAGAGAACTCTCTTTTTCCGTAATGCAAGCCAGGTTTGCAGAGTAAGCATCTACTATGCGGGCTTGCAGAAACTTTTCTGATTTTGCTTGCAATTTGCTAAAAAGTATGGTATAGTTAGCTGAAACTAATTTTTAGCCAGTTCATCTTATGGGTGGGCTTTTTTGTTGATCGAATGTTAGCTTTTGCTAATAGAAAGTGGGAGGAGAGAGTTCCGTGGCAGATCGAGGGAGCCTTTCGGCGCGGGATGTTCATATTCAGTGGTCTTTTGCTCTGCCGGGCCTCCAGGTTTGTCAATTTGAGGGGGGGCAAGAAGCGTCCTGGTTTTCGGAATCTCTGCTGTCTCCTTGCGCGTTTCTTTTCTGTCAGACTGGCGGGATGCAATTTTATCTGGATCATGGTCAGGTCATTGACTTGAATCCGCACGATATTTTGCTTCTCTCTGCGGGCGCTTGTATTCAGCGCATTCAGTCGGCAGCCCCCTGCTCCTGCGGCATTCGAATGACTCTGGACGGAGAAGAGGCTCTTTGCGCCTTGACCAAGTTCTGGCCGGTCCCTGGGACCCGTTTGCAGGCGGAACAGGTCGATGTCTGTTTACAGGCCCACGGAGGATGGCTTTTGTTCCCCAGTGGGCTTTGGAACAGCGCATTTTTTTCTCAGCTGACGGATCTTCCCACGGACAAACGGGGAGAGTACTGTGTACTCAAAGGTGTGGAGCTTCTCTATCTCCTGTGTGGAAAGGGGCTTTCTCCGATGGGGCATCGTGGCCGGCGGTATTGGGACCGAGACCAGATTGAAGCGATTCGGCAGGCGCACGATTATATGCTGGCGAATTTGGGCCAGCCTCTGACCATTGAGGGACTAGCCCGGCGGTTTCATATTTCAGGAACCTTTTTGAAGGAAGGATTTCGGCAGATGTATGGGCAGTCTACCCGGAAATTTCTTCAGATGCGTCGGATGGATAAGGCGTCCGAGCTGCTCCGTACCACCAACCAAACGGTGCTGCAGATCGCAGTCGCCGTAGGATATGAGAGTGCCAGCCAATTTTCACAAATTTTTAAGCGGCACTATCAGCTTCCTCCCGCGCAATATCGCAGGCAAATTATCAAAAGAAATGTCTGAATCCATTCAATTCTGACGGAATCCGTGTGCTTTTCTCTTGGAAACACGTTACAATATGCGAGTTAAACAAAGTGTTTTGCTTTGAGGAGGTGTCCCATTGAAAAAACATCGTTTTTGGGCATGGAGTGCTGTGTTCTGTATGATCATGGTGATGCTCACTGGGTACAAACATAAGTAACGCACGGGAGGTTCCAAATGAATTATTATAAGAGTTTAGCTTTGTTTGCCGGCGGCGTGTTGTTTGGGTCTGCGGGCATTAAGTTGCTGTCCAGCAAAGACGCGAAGAAGGTTTATACCCACACCACGGCGGCTGCGCTGCGGATGAAGGACTGTGTGATGGGGACTGTCACCACAGTACAGGAGAATGCGGCTGACATCCTGGCCAGTGCAAAGGATATCAACCAGGAAAGAGCCGCCCGGGAAGAGATTGTGGAGGATGCCGCAGAGGAGACTCAGGCAGCACCGGAGGCCTGAGTACATCTCAAAGAACGGCAGATATGACGCAGACAGAGGGGGCGGGAGCCCTCTCTGTTTCCCTTTGGAGGTCTTACTATGAAATTTAAGATCGTTCACGAGTCCCGTGGACGGGTCCGCATTCAAGTGATGCAGAAACGGATGACCTTGGAGCAAGCGGACCTATTGGAAGCCTATCTGAATCACAGCCCCGCCATTCGGCAGGCGGCGGTACATGAACGGACGTGCTGTGCGGTGATTCAGTATTGCGGAGAACGATCCGCCCTGCTGACTTTTCTGAGCCGGTTTTCTTACGACACACCAGAGATTGCCAAACTGGCGCCTGCGCATAGCGGACGGGCCTTGAACCGGGCTTATGAGGAAAAGCTCGTCGGCAAGGTCGTCTTTAAGGTTATACGGAAATGTTTCCTCCCACCTCCCCTGGCGGCGGCGTATACGGTTCTCAAATCCATCCCCTACCTGGTCCGAGGCGTTCGGTGCCTGTTGCAGGGAAAACTTCGGGTTGAATTGCTGGATGGTTTGTCCATTGGAATTTCTATGGCTCGCCGGGATTTCTCCACGGCGGGCTCTGTGATGTTCCTGTTGAGCTTGGGCGAACTGCTGGAGGAATGGACCCATAAAAAATCTGTGGATGATTTGGCACGGTGCATGTCACTGAATGTGGATCGTGTCTGGCTTCATACACAGGAGGGGGAGGTCTTGGTTCCTCTCAACCAGATCCAGCCCGGGGATGCCATCTCTGTGCGGATGGGCGGCCTGATTCCGGTGGATGGCATGATTGTCCAAGGGGAGGTCATGGTTAACCAGGCCTCGCTCACCGGCGAATCCGTTCCGGTTCCCAAGGGGCCGAACACGATGGTCTACGCCGGCACTGTGGTGGAAGAAGGCGAGTGTATCATACAGGTGTCCCAGCAGAACGGCAGCAGCCGGTATGACAAAATTGTCTCTATGATTGAGCAGTCGGAGAAACTCAAATCTGCCGCGGAGAACAAAGCTTCCCATTTGGCGGATACACTGGTACCCTATACTTTGCTGGGAAGCGGCTTGGCGTATCTGCTGACACGAAATGTTACCCGGGCGCTTTCCGTTCTCATGGTGGATTTTTCCTGTGCGCTGAAACTGGCCATGCCGTTGGCGGTGCTTTCTGCTATGCGGGAGGCCAGCGGAAGACATGTGACGGTAAAAGGCGGAAAGTACCTGGAGGCAATGGCCCATGCGGACACCATTGTCTTTGACAAAACCGGTACCCTGACCCGAGCCTGCCCCACGGTGGTGGAAGTGATTCCCTTTGGTGGGAAGAGTGAGACAGACATGCTTCGCCTGGCGGCCTGTTTGGAGGAACACTTCCCCCACTCCATGGCCAATGCGGTGGTACAGGCAGCCCGGGACAGAGGCCTTTCCCACGAGGAGATGCATTCTCAAGTGGATTATTTGGTGGCTCACGGCATTGCCAGTACCGTGGGACCAGAGCGTGTTATCATTGGCAGCGCACATTTTGTGTTTGAGGATGAGGGCTGCACAGTGCCGCCGGAGGAGCAGGAGAAGTTTGATGCACTGCCGGATCAGTATACCCATTTGTATTTGGCCATTGCTGGGGTCCTTGCTGCGGTCATCTGCATTTCAGACCCTCTGCGGCCTGAGGCAAAAGAAGTGATTGATACCCTTCGCGCTTTGGGAATTCGGAAAACGGTCATGCTCACTGGCGACAGTGAACGCACTGCGGCCGCGATTGCGGCGCAGGTGGGGGTAGATGACTATCGCTCTGAGGTTCTGCCGGAGGACAAAGCAAACTATGTTGCGGAGCAGCAGGCCCAGGGCCGTGTGGTGGTTATGCTGGGAGATGGGATCAACGACTCCCCTGCCCTCTCTGCGGCCGATGTGGGAATTGCCATCAGTGACGGTGCGGCCATTGCCCGGGAAATCGCGGATATCACGATCTCTGCGGATAACCTGGAGGAACTGGTTATGCTGCGCAGAATTTCCATGGCGCTGATGAAGCGAATCCAGTCCAATTACCGTTTTGTGATTGGTTTTAACGGAAGCTTGATTGGCCTGGGAACCGCAGGCGTTTTGGCACCGGCCACCTCTGCCATGCTGCACAATCTTTCTACTCTGGGCGTAAGCCTGCGGAGCATGACCAATTTGTTGGACCACGATTCATAATTTGTAAAAGGCCAAAAAAGGATGGAGCAAAATGTGCCCAGCAACTGTATAGGCAGTCTGCTGGGCACATCTGCGGAAAAATGGAACACCAGAAAATAATCGTTGCAAATGTCGGTTTTTTATGATACCATGACAGACAAAGAATTAGCTTTTGCTAACAAATGGCGGGGTTTCCTTGCTTGGAGAGCAACGGCGGAATCCTGCTATGACGAATAACACCTCCACACACGACACATTTGCCGCAGTCCCCGGAAACAGATGTCTCCGGGGACTGCGGCGTTTTGGGGGAGGTTTTATTCCTTTGACTCAAGGCTGCTGGCTGGGGGCTGCTGTGCGTGTTCTTTTTTCTTTTGCATCCTTCTTCGCCAGAACAGAATAAAAAGGCCAGCGGCCAGAACGGTGAAGGTCAGAAGGTATTTGACCAGAGGATTCCCCTCCGCTACCAAGCAAAAGGTGATGGTTTCCTCTGTGGAGGGGAAAAGAAGATAGCTGCCGTCTTTCTCGCTGTCCTGCCGCTGCCAGTTCTCCCCCGTTTGGACCCAAACGGCGTACCGTCCATTGGCCTCTGGAAGCCGGCAGTGAACGGTGTAGGAGACGGCGTCTAAAACGGGGTCCTTCACTGTGACGGTATAAGCGGTGCCCTGGTGGCTTTCTCCTTTGGAATCGGTCCATGCAGTTTCCTTGGTCGTATGGGAGACCTTTGCCTGGGCACTGAAGCTGCCGTCTACCAAAATATCAGGCAGGTCACCACCGTCGGTTAAGGAGGAAGTGTACGGGGTGTAGATTGCCTCCAAGGTCTGGCTGGCGGTCAGGTGGGAGTAATCCAAATCAGGCCAGGCCGCGGAATACCCTTTCTTGGCGGGAATTTCTGGCAGACGTGCAATCCCTTTGCCATATTGGAAGGGCACCACGGCGACTTCTTTTCCATCGGCCCGGAAAGTTAACTCCAACTGAGCAAAGGTCTCTGGTGCGCCGGCGGCGCAGAGTGCACCAAACGTTACTGGCTCAGCTTGACCGGCATAGCTGATTCCGTCAATGGCCCCCAGAGCTTCCTGGGTAAAGGTATTGCCTGTGACAGTGCCCTCTGGATCAACGGATCCAGCTACGGTGCCCACATAGGCGCTCCCCTCTTGGAGGGTGATGAGTGTGTGACAGTTTTTCAAGGTGGAGCCATAACCGGCGATCCCCCCCACATAGTGGTCTCCTGAAAGCGTGCAGCGAGCCCAACTGTCCCGGATGCTTCCCCAAGACGCACCAGCGATGCCTCCTACATAGCTGCCATCTGCGCTGCTGACAGAACCGTAGTTCTCACAGTGGGAAACTTGCCCCAGGTCCATTCGGCCGACAATTCCCCCTGCGTCATCCTTTTTTCCGGTTACTTCTCCCAAATTGATACAGGATAGGATAACGGCCTTGGTTTGGTAGCGAACGTCCAAAGAACGGTCCCCCACTTCGACCAAATCATCTTCAGGGTCAAAATCGTATTCAATGGCCATGGAGCCGGCAATTCCGGCTACGTTGACATCGCCTTTTACCACGCCCTCATTCCGAGCGTCGGACAGGCAGCCGGTTCGTTGACTCCGACCGTCTACCTGATCGGAGATGTCCTCGATCCGGTCCCCTTCCCCGCTTTTTTTCAGGGAGGTTTCCTGTCGGAGCAGGTCTGTGATGGATTGCAGCTGCTGGCTGACGGCGCTGAGATCCCCTAAGATCGTATCCGAGGATTGGGAGAGAAGATCACTGAGATCGTCAGCACTGCCAAGTAAATCAGACAGGGCGGCGTCCAGCGCGTCTCCCCGGGCTGTCATATCGCTGCCTATGGGGGTGAACTGGATGGAAGGTTCCTCCGCCAGGGTTTTCACCATCTCATGGAATGCATCGGCACCTTCTCCCAATCGAGAGAAGGCGTTGTTGAAGGCGTCTCCGGCGTCTCGGAAGGCGTCTACCACCCCATCCAGATAAATCCCGGCATCCTCTAACGTATCCAAGGCGGATAAAAGGTGCTTTCCAGCGGTTTGCAGTTGATCTGCCCCAGACTGGAATGACGCTGCGGCTTTTTCAAGCTCTTGCAGCGCGGTTTTCAAGGCCTCTGTGGGGTCTCCATTGGCTGTAATCGTGTCTTTCAGACGGATAAAGGCCTTTTGAATATTTTTCAGGCCGTTGGCGGTGCTGGTTCCGGCTGTGGAAAGGTCTTCGAAGGCCTGGAGGAATGCGTCAATGGAAGATACATCAGGCAGAGCTGCCCAGCCATCCCGGAGATGTTCCATGGCCTCGGAAAATGCCACGGTGCCATCGCCCAATTGACCGATGCCTTTGGCCATTTGTTCCAACGCCAATTTGATCTCATTGGGGTCACCTAAGGCCGATTTGAGAGCATCTTGGCTGGCGCGGATGTGCTCCAGTCCCTCGTTCATGTGATCAGCGGCACGCAAGGCCTCCTGCAGCGCCGTGCGCAGCGACTGCCCAGCGTCGCTGGCTAGGTCACCAGCCTGTTCTGCCTGATCAAGCCCTTCTTCTAAAGCGTCTACTGCGTCGGTCAGTTCCTCCGGCAGAGGACGCAGGGTTTCCAGAATCGGCTCCAGCTGCTGCAGACTCCAGGAAATCCGGGCGGAGAGATCATTCACGGTGCTGAGGTTCCCGTTGGCCCAATCTTTGGCCGCATCCATCAACTCTCCGGCGGCATCCTGAGCTGTGCCTGCGTGGGAAGAAAGCGTTTGCAGCTGTGCTGTGGTGGAGGTGTTGGTGCTGTTCAGGTCAGAGAGAAGGTGATCAACCTGGTCGCCCAAGGTACCCAGTTCGCTCCAAAGCTGATTTAAGAGGTCTTCGCCATACCGCAGAAAGATTTCAGGCTCCAGCTGTCCCGCAATCCCGCCGACATCCTTGCGGCCCAGAATGACGCCTTGGTTGGTGCAGCCGTTTAGGTAACCGGACTGCCGTCCGGCGATTCCACCGACGTTGTATCCCACATGCTCATAGCCAACAGGACCTGTGTTCTTACAGCTTTGCAAAACACCGGTGGAGAAACCTGTGATTCCGCCGATGTCCGTGCAGGCAGGGAGATTTTCCGTGGAGTTTAAGGGCCTGCTATCCAAATCTTCCAGGTCGGCCTCTCCCTCCACTGCGACGGTATTGATCTTCCCTTGATTGACACATTGCAGTATGCTGCCCAGGTTTTGCCCCGCAATGCCGCCCACATAGTGTTCTCCTGTGACGGAGCCGGAAAAAGTGCTGTTGATGATCTTTCCACTGGATTCGTTGACGCCGATGATTCCCCCAATATTGGTTTCACCCTGAATACTTCCCGTGACAGTGCAGTTTCGTACACTGCCGCGGTTGTTGCCAACCAGCCCACCCAGGGAATCCTGGAGGTCTGTGGGTTCTATGGTCACTTCCAGGGACACATTCTGCACCACTCCGCCGGACTGCAGGTAACGAAACAGTCCCCGCACGTTGCCGCTGCCTGTTATAGTAAGCCCGGAGATGGTGTATCCCTGCCCATCGAATGTGCCGCCAAAGGTGGGGATGGAAGAGAATTCCACATCAGAGAGATCAAGGTCCGCAGATAAAACGACTGTTTTCCCCCGGGACCAGCTGTCTAAAGAACAACGGCGGGAGAGTTCCACCAAATCCTCTGGGGTACGGATGGTAATCCGGCTGCCGGCCGCCCCCACAGGGGCGGCCAAAGAGAGGAGCAGGGCAAAGATCAGCAGGATAGCCAGCCTGTTATGGATTCGTTTCATGGTCGTTCTCCTCCTCTGATGGCGGCGCTTCCTGGTAGGACCCGGTTCCCATGAGCGCGGAAACGTCACCGTGGATTACCCCTTGGATGTTGGCGTCCACGATGCCGGAGATTCGTCCCCGAACGCGTCCGTTTACGTAGATGGTGCCGCTGGTCCGATGTTTTGCCTCCGGCATGTTGACGCGAAAACTGGTTTTCTCCACAATGGTGTCTCCCAACAGCAAGATCTGAGGTAGCACAAACATGACCAGGAACATAGAGATCAAAGTGCCTCGGCTCAGGCACTCGCCGATGCCCACAATGGTACCTTCCGTGGAGAGTTTCCCAATAAGGAAACCTGCAGAAGCTAAGATTGAGCCAGAAGTCAATACCGTGGGAAATGAAAGCTCCAATGCTTTGACAATGGCTTTCTTAGGCGGCATGGCGGTTTTTAGTTCCTTGTACCAGCTGGAGATGACAATGGCATAGTCGATGTTGGCCCCCATTTGGATGGAGGTGACGATGAGGTAACTTAAAAAGAAAATTGGGCTTTGCGTCAGTCCTGGGAAGGAGAAGTTAAACAAAATGCTGCCCTGGATGATCAGAATGAGCAGCACAGGCAGGCCCACCGATTGGAAAGTAAACAGCAGGACCAAAATCACAAAAACCACCGACAACACAGAGATCATCACATTGTCCCGGGAGAAAGAGACTGACAAGTCATAATCGCTGGTGGAGTCTCCTACTAAGTAGATCTGGTCGCTGTCATAATACTGCTCTGCTTCCTGGTGAATGGTCTGCAAGAATTGGAAGGTCTCCTCCCCTTCCTCCGGCAGATTCAGCTGGAGGAGCATCCTTGTGTAGTGCGTTCCCAGCATTTGGTCGCGGGCGTCGGTGAGCTGCTGGTACATGTCGTTGAGCTCTTCCGTGGCGTCTTCCTCCAAGGAGAAGTATCCGGCTTCCTCCTGCTCGTAAGCAAAGAGAAACAGGTCCATTAAGGGAACGGTATAGTCGTCAATTCCACCGACAATTTGGCCGTAGTTCTCGTTTTGCGCTGCATAGGCGGTGTAGAGGAGACAGACCACCTCATAATCCAAATCGGTCATCTCCGCGAACTGCCGGGGGGTCAGGGCATCGGTTAAGGTGTAGCCGTCCATGGCTTCGATATTGGACAGCCCCATGGCATAGTCGATTTGATCATATTGTTCCAGGCGGTTCAGCAGGGCTTTCTCGCTGTCGTAATCCCCTTTTGGCACCAGGAGGGCGGCGATATTCTGGGTGCCAAAGGTCTCTCGAACCTTTTCTTGGGCGATTTGACTTTCACTCTGCCGGCTGGTTGTCAGCTGACTATACCCGTAGACGTAAGGACACTGATTTGACATCCAAAATCCCAGGATTAAGCAGACGGCAAAGATCGGGATGCTGACATAGCGGGCTTTTACCGCAAAGCGCCCCCAGCGTTCTATGGAGGGGACAAAATTTCTGTGCTGGGTTTTCTCCATTGCCTTGGAGAAAAGAATCAAAAGGCCCGGCATCAGTGTAAAGACGGAAAGAAGACTGAAACAAATGGCTTTGATGAGGATCAGTCCCATATCGAAGCCAATACGAAACTGCATAAACATCATGGCGGCCAAGCCGGAAATGGTTGTGAGACTGCTGGAAAAAATAGCGGGAATGGCGGCACTGAGTGCCGTGATACAGGCACTTCGGTCATCCAGTGTATGCTGACGGGCCTCTAAAAAGCGATGAAGCAGAATAATCGCGTAGTCAATGGCCAATGCCAGCTGGAGAACCACTGTCACAGAGTCAGAGACAAAGGAAATCTCCCCCAGCAAAAAATTGGTTCCCATGTTCAGCAGAGCCGCGGCGCCGAAGGTAAGCAAGAGGACGGGAACCTCTGCAAAGGAGTGGGAGGTCAGCCCCAGGACCAAAACAATGATGACCACGCTCACAGCAAAGATCACCTGCATTTCCTGGTCCAGGGTTTCTGCCTGGGAATCTCCAACGGTGCTGTCAATGGAGGCATCATAAGGCGCCAGCCTCTGCTTGATCTCCTCCATAGCGGACAGACTGATGGGATCGGTCTCCTCTCCGTCAAAGGTAACGGAGAGGAGGGCGTCTGAGCCTTTGAAATATTCTGCAATCTCTTCTGGGGTGTCCTGCTCTGTCCCGTTGCCAAAGGAGACGGAGGTTACGCCGTCAATGGACGCAAGTTCGGCTGCCAGGTTCGCTGCCATATCGTAGGTCACGTTGGACAACATGATCCGGGCTGTGCCGTAGGTGATGAATTCATCTTCCATAATGGTAAGCCCTTGGCGGGTTTCGGTGTTTTCCGGCAAGTATTGTGTCAAGTCATTGCAGACCTTGACCCATCCCTGGGAGAACAGAGAGAAGATCAGGGCGCAGAGGTAGAGGAAAAAGATGAGATTTCGTCTGTCCACGATGGCAGTGGCCAGTTTTTCGAAAAAGGATGGTTTGTCGGGCTGCTTGTGCATGGGGCCACCTCCTGCCCTTTTGGATGGGGAAAGAAAACATGCGGCGTTATTTCCAGTTGGAACACCGTGTCTGAACTACGTTTGAGAGCAATATTTTGCACCATTTGTTCGAGCCTCTTGCCAGCATACGACGGGAAGAAAGATGTGGCAAGGCACAGATTCCATCACGTTGTTAAATTTTTAACAAATCTACTAAATTTGTTAGAATGACTTCTGGCAGATAGCGGGCTGAATTCCCTCTCCAGGTGTGTTATAATAAAATAATATCCCGTCCATTTTCCGACTCCCCGGAGGAAAAATAAGCATGAAATACCCTACCTCGGAAACGACAAAGCAGGAACTGTCCGCCGCCTTGAAAACACTCATGAGCCAGAAGCCGCTGGAGAAGATCTCCATTCGAGAGATCACAGATCTCTGTGGCCTGCGGCGGGAAACCTTCTATTACCATTTTGCCGATATCTATGACCTGGTAAAATGGATGTTTGAGGAGGAGGCGATCGTCTTGCTCCGCCAACATGAGGGGGTGCAGCTGTGGCAGGAAGGACTGCTCCAGTTGTTCCACTATATCCAGGATAACCGGGCCTTTTGCCTGTGTGCCTTGCGGTCCATTGGGCACAGCCATCTGCGAAAGTTTTTTCAAGCAGACATCTATGGCATTGTACAAAGGACCGTGGAACAGCTGTCCAGGGAAATGGGCTGTCCCGCAGATGAGTTGGTGACCCAATTCTACGTCATCGCACTGGTGGGGACCGTGGAGAGCTGGCTGTTGGGAGAACTGGATCGGACGCCGGAGGAACTGATTGCGTTTGCGGATGTTATGTTGAAGGATCATATTCGCGGCGCAGCCCTTCGAATACAGGGGAAATCTGCTCTGCTGTAAAAACAAGGAGAGCCTGCTCAGAACTGGCGGCGCTGTGGCTTGGGAAGCTTTTTCCATAGAAATAGAGTGACATAGGGAGGAAGCGGTTTGTCTGCCCGAATTATGATTGTAGATGACGAACCAGGTATTGTTGATGTGGTACAGCGTTATTTTGCGCTGTCAGGGTATGAGGTCATTGCGGCGCGGAGCGGGGAGGAAGCCTTGAAAAAGATATCCTGCCGTCCCGATCTCATTCTCTTGGATATCAATATGCCGGGGCTAAATGGGTTGGAGGTCTGTGCGCGCATTCGTGCCCATGTCTCCTGCCCTATTTTGTTTTTGACCGCCCGCATTGAGCGCAGTGATAAAATCGTAGGATTTCAGGCCGGCGGAGATGACTACATTGTAAAGCCCTTTGACATGGAGGTGCTGGGCGCCCGGGTGGAGGCCCACCTGCGCCGGGAGCAGCGAAGAACCACATCGGTTACGGTACGATTTTTCGGGGAGCTGGCAGTGGACTATACGGGGCGCACCGTGTCCATCCGCGGAGAAGCTGTGAAACTGTCCAAGCGGGAGTTTGACATTGTGGAGTTACTTTCTATGCATCAGGGCCAGGTGTTTGACCGGGAGCGGATCTATGAGATCGTCTGGGGTATGGACGGAGACGGGTCCAGCGGAACGGTGATTGAACACATCCGTAAGGTCCGGGCCAAGCTGTCCGCTAAAACCCTGCACAATTACATCGAAACGGTCTGGGGGGTGGGGTATCGATGGAATGGCTGAGAAACCTCAGTTTGCGAAAGGCCTATCTTTTGTTTACGGTGAGTTGTTTTCTTGTGGCATTTTTACTGACTTGGGGAACCACGAAGGTCTGCGTGAGCCTCCGGGAATCCCTTGCCCCCTCTGGTGTGGAGATTGTCTATGATGAATCTGGGAAAGGCACGATTGTCAGCCGTGAGATTCCCACTGAAGAGGCATGGAACGCGGCCAGAGGGGTGGAGTCTCTTCAGTACATTTTAACAGTGGTGTATTTTGGCGGGGCGTTTTTGCTTTCGGGCACGTTATTCTATCGGTTGAAATTAAAGCATCCCATTCAGAAGCTGCAAGCCGGCGCCCAACGCATTATGGAGCAGGACCTGGATTTTGTTCTGGAGGCCGAAGGGAAGGATGAACTGGAAAGCCTTTGCGCCGCCTTTGAAAAGATGCGAGGCCAGCTGCAGAGAAACCATCAGGAATTGTGGCGGCAGGGAGAGGAACGCAGGCGTTTGAACGCGGCGTTTTCCCATGACTTGCGAAACCCTGTGACCGTCCTCAAGGGTTCCATTCGGGTGATGGAGAAAGTCCTCCAGGGGGATCGCCTGGAACGGGTGGCGTTGGAAGACCATTTGGCGCGGATGTCCCATTACACCGAACGGATCGCCTCTTATATTGAAACGATGAGCCAGGTACAGAAGCTGGAGGACGCGCCTTTGTCCCCTGTGGAAATTACCTTTGGAGAATTGGGAAAAGAAATGCAGGAGGAGGGAGAGCTTCTCCTGTGGGAGACAGCCTGTCCCCTCTCCTTTCAGTTTTTCGGCAGCGAGCATGCAGTTGTCTGGGTAGATCGAGCGGTGGTTTCCACCATTTTGGAAAATTGTTTGACCAACGCCAGCCGGTATGCCAAGCAGACCATTCAGGTGACGGTGTCTGTGCAAGGGGAACGGCTGACACTGTCTGTTCAGGAGGATGGCCCCGGCTTCTCCCCCAATATGCTGCGAAATGGAACGGAACCTTTTGTTCGAGGGGAGAAAACAGCACCTGAGCACTTTGGCATGGGGCTGTATGTCTGCCGGCTGCTGAGTGAAAAGCACGGCGGAGGCATTGCACTGGAAAACACGGAGACAGGAGGAAGGGTTTCTGTATGGATGAAAAGCGGAAAACCTTGATTCTTTTTTGATATTTTTTTGCTACACTCTCCCGGTGGAAAGGGAGAGTGTATTTTTTCTCCCCAAAATAGAAAGGAGAACGCAGAATGCGGATTGTAGCGACGGATCTGACCAAACGCTATGGAACGGGAGAAAACCAGGTGATTGCCCTGCACAAGGCCAATCTGGAAATCCAAGCGCGGGATTTTATCTCCATTGTTGGGCCCTCCGGTTCAGGAAAGAGCACGCTTTTACACCTCATCAGTGGTTTGGATTATCCCACAGAGGGTGTTGTGGAATATGATGGTCAGAATATCCATCAAGGAAAGGACGCGGTCCTGTCAGCATTTCGCCGGCAAAAAATTGGGTTTATTTTTCAAAAATTTCATTTAATTCCGGTCCTAACAGCGCGGGAGAACATTATCATGCCCCTGTTGCTGGATCATCGTCAGGTAGATGAGGGATATTTCAAGCAGATCACGCAGTTTTTGGGGTTGGAGCATCGACTGACACACCTGCCCAGTGAGCTGTCCGGCGGACAGCAGCAGCGGGTTGCCATTGCCCGGGCGTTGATTGCAAAGCCAGATGTGATTTTTGCAGATGAGCCCACGGGTAATCTGGACTCGCAAAGCGGGCGGGAAGTCATGGACCTGTTGGCCAGTGTCCATCGAGAATTTGGAAAGACCATCGTGGTGATTACCCACGACGACCGAATCGCCCAAATGGCGGAACGAAAGTTTTCCATTGTGGACGGCATTCTCTCGGAGGTGAGCCGCAGATGAAGACTTATCGAGCATTGGCATACAAAGAGCTGCTTGCTTCCAAAATCACTTCTGTTCTGATCCTGATTGCGGTCATTCTGTCCACAATGATGACCACCGCCATTGGGCAATCCCTGGGTATCCTCTCTGCCATGCGGGATCAGCAGGCCATTGCGCTGAATGGGAACCGATATGCGACGTTTGTTCAGATGGATCAGGCGCAGGTGGATAAGATACGAGCGGACCCAAGAATTTCCTATGCTGGGGTCTCTGTCTCGGTTGGAACAGTTGAGCTCAATCGTATCCTTACCCTGGGACTCAACGAATATTGGGGAGACAGCTTGTCTGCCTACCCTTCCCTGTCCCAAGTCGAGGAGGGGCGGCTGCCGGAGCGGCCCATGGAGATTGCCTTACCGGAAGATGTTCTCCAGATGCTTGGCTTTTCCGGTGATGTGGGG